>ERZ842401.699-NODE-699-length-49332-cov-22.695132_pt1 | contig 49332 bp, 33 predicted proteins | sample MGYA00521270_ERZ842401 | MGnify/ENA primary metagenome ERZ842401 (study PRJEB31892, sample SAMEA3878208) | bioreactor metagenome | biome: Moose rumen | place: Sweden | collected 2011-10 | study: EMG produced TPA metagenomics assembly of the PRJEB12797 data set... | reverse complement strand
GGATACCGACCTTAATTTTTATATAACTTGAAAAAAGTTTTAGCGGACACCAATAGTTAAAAAAACCGCTTCGCCTAAAGTTCCCTCAGAAGACCGCTCTCTTAGGTTCTGATTATGCAACGGAGAAAAGTTGGACGCTGCTGGCTAATCATTATGATGCTACACTTATTCGTAATGCGATGGCCAACGTTATTGGGAATAAGGTAGGCTTAGCATTCTGTCCTGCCTATAAGTTTGTGGATTTGATAGTAAATGGAACTTATATGGGTACCTATCAAATCAGCGACCAAGTACAGGTGGCAGAAAAGCGAGTACCCATCAACGAGGAAACAGGCTATTTCGTTGAGGGTATCACTATGAACCGTGACGGCTTTTTGGAAGACCCTTATTTAGCCTTGTCTTATACAGGCGGCTGGATGAATGTAAATATAAAGAGTCCTGACCCAGATATTGAAACAGCAAACGGAGTAACGCAAGACCCTAAGTATGCTGACCTGAAGACACATCTTGAAAAGATTGCTAATCTGGCAAACAATGGCCCATATAACCAACCGGAAAACTGGAGGAAATATGTTGATATTACTTCTGCCGTTAATGCCTTCATAGCTGAGGATATCACGGGTAACTATGATGGATGTGTGGGAAATAACTATGCCTATATGAACGACTTGGAATCTAAGTTGTTCTTCGGACCTCTGTGGGATTTTGACTTGGCATGGGGTGGAAAAGTAAATAGCACTGATATGACCGATAAGCATTTTTGGCGAAGTTATACGGACAATTTTGGAGGTCTTTGCAGTAAAGTTTATAATGATCCATACTTTGTAAAAGTATTGTATGAGCGTTGGCTGAAAGTCTATGACAATGGAAACCTCGTTTCGTTCTTACAGGGAAAGGCTGATGAGATAAAGAAGAGTATAGCAGCTTCTGTTACCTTGAATTATGCATCGAAGAACAATGGTGGAGCTGGAGAATCTATTAATAAACCTGACTGGGCGGATGCTAATAACTATGCTGATACGGAGGCCACATACACTGTGATGAAGACCTTTATAGCAGAACATATTGCTTGGTTGAATACGGAGTATAAGAATCAGTATGATGCTCTTGGGTGTGAAAACCTTGCGGAAATTCCCGATGAAGTAGCTGAAGGGCAGAAGGGCTTTATCTTCCTTGGTCAGAATGCTTATTTCAATAGCAATTATGGAGAATATGCTTATAAGTTTGTAGGCACAGAAAGAAACATGGTGGAAGGGGCAAAACTGACTATAACAGGTGATGTTACTAACATTGACAGTTATGTAGGTAGCAGTATGCGTTGGGATAATATAAAAGAAATAACCCTGACAGCCAATGATGTTAGTGACCTTGCTACAAATAACTACACCATTGACATTGTCTCTTGGGGTGGAACAATCAGTAACGTTGAAATAACTTGTTCGCATTATTACACTGACTGCCAATATACAAAACAGGAAGACGGAACCTACAGGCAGGTTTGTACCGATTGTGGGAAGGTTGATAATGATGACGTCATCTATAAGTTCACCGTCTATCCCGAAAGCGCAGAATCAACGGAACTATATGCCAAGAGTTGGGAGCCCACAAATGAAAATCCAAACTCTATCGCCATGATTAGCGTAACGGCTGATGCTCCAAGTGGTACAAACATTGTGAACAACGGAACATGTGCCAATTTCGTTCTGACAGATGGTCATCCGTTCTATTGTCCTTCGAAGTTTACAGCTACTCAGGCAACATATTCCCGTTCGGTAACGAACGACTGGGGAACTATTGTGTTGCCTTTTAAGTATCAGCAGGCTTCTAACGAGACAGTCAGCTTCTATCATCTGAAAGAAGTAAGTAATGCAGGTGATGACAAGCAGTTGGTGCTTACGCCTATTGACCCTACGCAAGACGGTAATGCCAGTGCCTATACGCCTGTCTTCTTTAAGCGGGCAGATGAAAATGTCAATGAAATTACCGTGACAGGAAACGACGTAAAGGTAAAAGTATCAACAGAGCCCATGAGCCGTACTACAGGTGACTGGACACTGAAAGGTGCAATGACTGAAACCGTGAAGATTGATGTTCAGGACGGCACTTGGTTGGGTAAGAATGTTTATTACATTTCCAATGACCAGTTCTGGCATGCTACGGGCAAGGTAAACATCAAGCCGTTCCGAGCTTACTTGGAGAGTACCGAGACGGTGAGCAGCGCCATTGGTCTGATGGTGGATGATGGTGAGACGACGGGAATGATGAACGTTAATGTTAATGATAACGCTAACAGAAACTGGTACACGCTCGACGGTCGCCTGCTCAATGGCCGTCCTACAGCGAAAGGCATTTATATTCATAACGGCAGAAAGGAGGTAGTACGATGAAAAAGAAAATGTACGTAGAGCCTTCGCTCCAAGTTGTGAAGATGGGGGCTGTGGTGCTGCAGGGCGGGTCGCCGTATGGTGAAACAATTAGGTTTGGAGGAATGCAAAATCCTGGAGATGAGGTGGATGTCGAATAAGCCCCATAAGCCCTATAGGCCCTATAGGCCTTATAAGATAACGTTAAGAGCGGTTGCCCGATTGGGCAACCGCTCTTAACGTTACATCGTCACCTCGACGGTGTGTTTACCGGGAGAGTAGGGGATGATGTTGCCCTCGACGGGAGAGCCGTCGAGCACCACCTGCTTCACGCCCTTCTGGCTGCCATTGGGATGAATGGTGATGGAGTATTCTGCCTCACGGAACTTGCGGTTCACGGTGTAGTCACTGGCTGTCTCTGGCAGACAGGGGTCAATCTGCAGACCGTCGTACTGCGGCTTGATGCCGAGGATGTACTGGCTGACGGTGAGCCACATCCATGCTGCCGTACCTGTCAGCCAAGAGTTCTTACCCTCGCCGGGACGGGCGGCGTCCTTGCCGGCCACCATCTGGCAGTTGACGTAAGGCTCCACCTTGTGTAGCGTCTGGTATTTCTCCTCCACGTACGAAGGCAGAATCTTGGCATAGTGGCTCCAGGCGTCGTTGCCGCGTCCGGCCAGCGTCTCGCCGATGATGACCCACGGGTTGTTGTGGCAGAAGATGCCGGCATTCTCCTTATAGCCTTCGGGATAGCTGCTGATTTCTCCGTACTCATAGACGTACTTGGTGAAGGCAGGGTTGTTGAGCACCATGCCGTGCTCGCACTCTAAGTACTTCTTACAGGAGTCGAGCGCCTTGCCCACCATGCCGTCTTCGGCACCTATCTCGGCCATGGTGCACCAGCCCTGGCTCTCAATGAAAATCTTGGCCTCGTCGCACTCGTTGGAGCCAATCTTACGGCCGAAGTAGTCGTAGGCACGCAGGTACCACTCACCGTCCCAGCCGTCCTTCTTCACGGCGGCTATCATGGCGTCAACGGCCTGCTGCATGCGGTCGGCTTCAGTCTGGTAGGCTGCGGCATTGTCGCAGCAGTTGGAACTGGCCAGATGACGGCACAGCTGTACGTACTCCTTACCCGTAACGACAAAGAGTCCGGCAATCATCAGCGACTCGGCCTTGCTTCCTTCGCTCTTGTTCTCGGTGGTTTGGAACGACTCGTTGGGGTCCCACGAGAAACAGTTGAGGTTCAGGCAGTCGTTCCAGTCGGCACGGCCGATGAGTGGCAGCAGGTGCGGGCCGAGGTTGTTGATGACGTGGTTCATGGAAACCTTCAGGTGTTCGAAGAGCGTCACCTCCGAGCCCGGCTGGTTGTCGAAGGGCACCTGCTCGTCGAGGATGGAGAAGTCGCCCGTCTCCTTGATGTAGGCCACGGTGCCGAAGATGAGCCAGCAGGGGTCGTCGTTGAAACCGCCGCCGATATCGTTGTTGCCGCGCTTGGTGAGGGGCTGATACTGGTGGTAGCAGCCGCCGTCGGGGAACTGCGTGGAGGCGATGTCGATGATACGCTGACGGGCACGGCTGGGTATCTGGTGAACGAAGCCTACGAGGTCTTGGTTAGAGTCGCGGAAGCCCATGCCACGGCCGATGCCGCTCTCGAAGAACGAGGCAGAGCGCGAGAAGTTGAACGTCACCATGCACTGGTACTGGTTCCAGATGTTCACCATGCGGTCGAGCTTGTCGTTGCCGGTGCGTACATTATAAATATTAAGCAGGCGGTCCCAATAATCCTTCAGCTGAGCGAAGGCATAGTCAACCTTTTCGGTGGTGTTGAGCCGCTCGATGGTGGCGTGGGCACGCTCTTTGTTAATCACCTTCGGTGCCACGAACTTCTCCTCCTGCGGGTTCTCCACGTAGCCGAGCAGGAAGATAAGGTCCTTCGACTCGCCAGGCTGCAGCTCTATCTCGATGTAGTGCGAGGCAATGGGGCTCCATCCGTGAGCATGGCTGTTGCGGGGCTTTCCCTCCATGACGGCGTCGGGTTCGTTGAAGCCGTTGTAGAGGCCCACGAAGGTCTCGCGGTCAGTGTCGAAGCCCTGTATCTCGGTGTTGACGTGATAGAAGGCGTAGTGATTCCGGCGTTCGCGGTACTCCGTCTTGTGGTAGATGGTGGCGCCTGCAGGAAAACCTGTAGGAACGGTGGTTTCTATCTCCACCTCACCGGTTGAGAAGTTACGCTGGAAGTTCTCCATGTCGGTGGCAGCATTCCAAAGGCACCACTCCTCGAAAGAGAAGAGCTTGAGGTGCTTCACCTCGTTAGTAGTGTTGGTGAGCGTCAGTTTCTGCACCTCGGCCCATGTCTTCAGTGGCACGAAGAATAGCACGCTGGCCTCCACGCCGTTCTTACGACCGGTGATGCGGGTGTAGCCCATGCCGTGACGGCACTCGTAGAAGTCGAGCGGCGTCTTCATGGGTTTCCAACCGGGTGACCACACCGTGCCGCCATCGTTGACATAGAAGTAGCGTCCGCCATTGTCCATGGGCACGTTGTTGTAGCGGTAGCGGGTGATGCGGCGGAACTTGGCATCCTTGTAGAAGGAGTAGCCTCCGGCGGTGTTTGAGATGAGTGAGAAGAAGTCCTCGTTGCCCAGGTAGTTGATCCAGGGCCACGGTGTGCGCGGGTCGGTGATGACGTACTCGCGGTGTTGGTCGTCGAAGTGACCGTAACGTTTGTTTTCCATTCTTTTATAGTTTTTATAGTTTATATAGATGCTCTAGATGTTCTAGTTGTTCTAGATGCTATAGAGGCTTTAGGTGCTTGTCTAAGAACTGCAGGGCGCGTTCCTGCGCCCGCTGTGGGCAGCTGTGGCCCATGTCCCAGAGTTCCGTTTCCAGCTGGTCGTCGGCACCCTGGCTGCGCCATACGTCGTGCATGATGCGGAATGCTTTCTCCGCGCCAGCCTCAGGGAACAGCTTGTCTTGTCGGCCGTTGATGAAGAGCATGGCGTTAGGACAGGCCAGCGAGGCGATGTGCGGATAGTCGAGCCAGCGGCGCAGCCCGGGCAGACAGTTGGCAAAACCGCCGTTCTCCGTGCGTTTGTATTTGAACGACAGTTGTTCGTCGGTAGTGGTCATCCAGCAGATGCATGCCGCAGCTTTGATGTGGTCGGAGAGAGCGGCGAGCATCCAGGCACGGTAGGCACCCATCGAACAGCCGACAGCGCCAATGCGGTCAGCATCGACATAGGGCAGGGTAGCCAGAAACTCCGTTGCCGCGAGGTCGTCATAGGTCATATAGGCCGAAAGGTCGATGCCGTACATCATCATGTTACCCGCTATTATGTCATACTTGTCGCGTCGCGGTCCTTCCTGCTGACCGCGCTCACCCCACATGGGAGCATCAGCCGAGAAGACCACGTAGCCATGTTGTGCGAGGTAGTCGCCCACGTATTGCCCTTCGTAGAGGTTTTTTGCCCATGCGTCAGCATCGGCCTTCACCGTGTCTTCCTCACAAGCCAGCGGCCTGATCATTTTCTCCTTGCCAATAAACAGGTGCGCCCCGTGGTCGTGTAGGGCATTAATGGCAGGGAACGGTCCGTCGCCGTTAGGAACAAGCAGGTAGGCAGGTACGGTGTAGTAACGTGAGAGCGGTATCTCAATCTTCAAGGCACGGTAGCCCTCCCGCTGCTCCGTGGCGAGAATATTAACGTTAACGTCAACGACAACGTCAACTTTTTTCCCAGCGTTAGGGTTAGGGTTAACGTTTGCCAAAGGAGGTGGCGCCAGCATGCAGTCGAAGACCTTCTGGCGGGCCGTCTTTTTCCATTCGTTGAAGTCTGTGATAGTGCTGTTACCCCATGCCATGGGGTAGGTGAGGTCTTTCAGCAGCGAGTCGGCATAGACGGGCAGGTTACGGCGGAACTCATACTTCTGCCGTTGTTGGCCGTATGCTGTCAGCACCGCCATCAGAAAAAGAAAAACACAGCCGGTCAGCTTCTTCATTTGAACCTTGTTTTGGTATTTGTGTGCAAAGATATAAAATAATTATGAACCACGCGTCGTGAACTCCGTTAAAAATGAATAATCGAAAGCAATTATGAGCCATGATTTGTGAAATATTTTGTATCTTTGCACTCAGAAAGATTTTATAAAGACAATCCTCATGTTTAAGATTATGGAAAACAAGAACATTACAATGAACGCTAACGACTTAGTGGCTTTCCTGAAGAAGCCCGCCAAGGAGTTTACCAGGGAAGACATTATCAACTTCATCCAGTCGCACGACATCCGCATGTTGAACCTCATGTATCCCGGTGGCGACGGGAAACTGAAGACGCTGAACTTCGTGATTACCAACCTGGCCTATCTGGAGATGGTGCTGACCTGCGGTGAGCGTGTCGATGGCTCCAGCCTTTTCTCGTTTATCGAGGCAGGCAGCAGCGACCTTTATGTGCTGCCGCGTTTCTCCACGGCTTTCGTTGATCCGTTTGCGGAGATTCCCACGCTCTGCATGCTCTGCTCTTATTTTGACAAGGACGGACAGCCCTTAGCCTCGTCGCCCGAACAGACGCTGCGTAAGGCCTGCCGTGCCTTTACCGAGGTGACGGGCATGGAGTTCCACGCCATGGGTGAGCTGGAGTACTACGTCATCAAACCCGATGAGCAGGTGTTTCCTGCCATTGACCAGCGCGGCTACCATGAGAGTGCACCCTACGCCAAGACGAACGATTTCCGCACGAAGTGCATGTCGTACATAGCCCGTTGTGGCGGTCAGATTAAGTACGGCCACTCTGAGGTGGGCAATTTCCGCCTTGACGGGCTCATCTACGAGCAGAACGAGATAGAGTTCCTGCCTGTGCCTGCCGAGGAAGCAGCCGACCAGCTGATGATAGCCAAGTGGGTCATCCGCAACTTAGGCTGGCGCGAAGGGCTGAACGTAACGTTTGCTCCGAAGATTACAACAGGTAAGGCCGGCTCTGGCCTGCATATCCACATGCGGCTGATGAAGGACGGGCGTAACCAGATGCTGAGCCTCTCCTCCCAAGGAGGGGGAGCCGTGCTCAGTGAGGCTGCCCGTCGGGCTATTGCCGGTATGATGGACCTGGCACCCAGCATTACAGCCTTTGGCAACAAGAATCCTACGTCTTACTTCCGTCTGGTGCCCCACCAGGAGGCGCCTACCAATGTCTGCTGGGGTGACCGTAACCGCTCCGTCTTGGTGCGTGTGCCGTTAGGATGGGCCGCCGGTGTTGACATGAGTCATGCCGCCAACCCCTTAGAGCCAGAAGCACTGCCCGACACCTCTTCGAAACAGACGGTGGAGATGCGTTCGCCTGACGGTTCTGCTGACCTGTATCAGTTGCTTGCGGGGCTGTGTGTCGCCTGCCGTCATGGTTTCGAGATGGCCGATGCCTTGGAGGTGGCTGCGCGTACCTACGTCAACGTCAACATCCACGATGCCCAGAACGCCGACCGCCTGAGCCAGTTGGCACAACTGCCTGACTCATGTGCTGCCTCTGCTGACTGTCTGGAACGCCAACGTGCTGTGTTTGAGGAGCATGGCGTCTTCTCTCCAGCTATGATTGACGGCATTATCGCCCAGCTGCGTGCCTTCGACGACCGCACCCTACGCCAGTACATAGAAAAGAGTCCAGAAAAGGTGGCAGAGCTCGTCGCCACCTATTTCCATTGCGGTTGAATACTGTTAATAAACTATAATTATCGGGTGCCTAAGGGTTACAACTTATTGATATAATTTGTACCTTTGCACCCGATTTTTAGTGAAAACAGTATTTATGAACATGAGATTAATGGCGCTCATGTTGGTTGTACCCGCAGCGATTGCGGTGAAGGCTCAAGAGGAGCGCAGAATGACAGTTGACGAATTGTTTCAACTGGTAGAAAGCAACAGCAAGACTCTTCAGGAAACGAAGACAAGCGTAGAATTTGCTACTATGGGAATTGAGTCGGCACGCGCCCAGCGCCTGCCAGACGTGAATGCTACGCTGTCGGCCTCTTATAACGGCAATGTAGTAGTAATGGACCGTGACTTCACCGATGTGCATGGCTATTCGGCTCCGCACTTGGGCAACTCCTTTGCCCTTGAGGCGCAGCAGGTGGTGTATGCCGGTGGAGCCATTGATGCAGGCATACGCATGGCTGAACTGCGGCGTGACCTGGCTCTTAATGCTCATCGCTCAACACTCCATGCTCAACGCTTCATGGCTTTAGGTCAGTATTTAGACCTCTTTAAGGTTCTGAACCGCATGCAGGTCTATGAGCGTAACATGGAGCTGACTGCCCGTCTTATTGCCGACATCCAGGCAAAACACGAGCAGGGCATGGCCTTGAGGAATGACGTGACGCGCTATGAGTTACAGATGGAACAGCTGCGCCTTGGACTGCGACAGCTGAAAGACCAGCAGGCCGTGCTGAACCATCAGCTTTGTAACACGTTAGGGTTGCAGGAAACACCCTCTCTGCTCCCGCAACTGGGGGAGGCTTTAGCAACTCCTCCCTCTGTTGGCATGGGGCTTGATGAGTGGCAGCAGGCAGCCCTCTCGTCGTCGCCTCTGATGGAGCAGACACAGCTTAGCACGGCCGTGGCACAACAGCAGTTACGGCTGGCCAAGAGTGAGCTGCTGCCCAAGATTGCCTTGGTGGCTGCCGACAATTTCAGCGGGCCTTTCACCTATGACCTGCCACCGCTCGACAAGAACATTAATTATTGGTATGTCGGCTTGGGCGTGAAGTATTCTCTTTCGTCGTTGTTCAAGTCAAACAAGAAGGTGCGCCAGGCAGAGATTGGTATCACGCGGAGCCAGGATGCGCAGGCTGTGGCAGCAGAGCAGCTGAACAACCAGGTGCAGCAGGCCTACACGCTCTACGAGCAGTCGTTCGTCACGCTTGATACCCAGCGTAAGAGTGTGGAACTGGCACAGCAGAACTACCAAGTGGTCAACGACCGCTACCTGAACCAGTTGGCACTGATTACCGATATGCTCGATGCCTCCAACATTCTGTTGAATGCTGAGCTGCAGGAGGTGGATGCCCGGGTCAACATCGTTTATGCTTATTACAAAATGAAATATATTGCAGGAATATTATGAACAACAAGAAGAATATCAAGAGAGTCTATAACATAGTGATTATCGCCCTGATGGTGCTGGCACTGGGCTACGTGTGCAGCCGCTTCATTCATTGGGGTAACGTGGAATATACTGACGACGCGCAGGTGTGGCGTCACATCACACCGCTGAATGCCCGTGTGGGCGGTTTCATCAAGGAAATACGCTTTACAGATTATCAAAGGGTCAGGAAAGGTGACACCCTGATTATTATTGACGATGCAGAGTACCGGCTGCAGCTGGCACAGGCCGAAGCCGGACTGCGCGGCTCACGCAGCGGTTCGTCAGTTATCACGGCAGGTATGCAGACCACGTCGAGCCATGTGCGTGCTGCCAGTGCAGGCATAGAGGAGGCTCGTGTGAACATGGAAAATGCCCGTGCCGACTACGAGCGCTTTGAAGCCCTGCTGCAGAAAGACGCCGTGACGCGTCAGCAGTATGACAATGCCCGTGCCCGCTATGAGGCAGCCCGTGCCCGTTATGAGCAGGCCACCGCCAGTCGTCAGAGCACGGCCTTGGTACATGGTGAGCAGGCACAGCGTCTGAACCAGAACACGGCCGGAGTCAGCGTCGCTGAGGCGCAGGTCAACCTGGCCCGTCTGAACCTGAGCTATACGGTCGTCGTGGCTACGTGTGACGGTGTCATGTCACGTAAGGACATCCATGTAGGTCAGCTGGTACAGCCCGGACAGCAACTGGCCCGCATCGTCGATGACAACGATGTGTGGGTAGTGGCAAACTACCGCGAGACACAGATGGAGCATATCAGCGTGGGCAACCGTGTGGAATTCACGGCTGATGCCATTCCCGGTGTGAAATATGCCGGCGAAGTGGAATCAGTAGCTGGTGGCACGGGGTCTGCTTTCTCCATGATTCCCGTTGACAATGCCACAGGCAACTTTGTCAAGGTAGAGCAGCGCGTGCCCGTCCGCATCCGCCTGACCAAGGAGAACAAGGCCGAGGACGTTGCCCGTCTGCTGGCCGGACTGAATGTAGAGACGGAGGTGATGTACTGATATGGCATGGAATCCTAATCAGCAGTTCAGCATGCCCATGTTCCGCGACTTCGTACCCGAAGGGGTGCGGCCGTGGATTTATCTGCTCTTCGCGTTCTTCTTCCAACTGTCGGGCAGCGTCTATTTTGCGCAGAGTGCGCAGATGATGGGCGAGTGGTCGCTGATGCGTGAGGATGTGCAGATGATAGCCATGATGGGCGTTGTCGGTGTGAACATGCCCTTCCCCTTCCTGTTCCGCTTCAAACTGCGCTTCACCAACCAGCAGCTGCTCATCAATGCTGCCGTCATCATCCTGGTGTGTAACCTGCTCACGCTGTGGGTGACATGGGTGCCAGCCCTTTGTGCCATCAGTTACGTGGCGGGCTTTTTCAAGCTTTGCGGAACGTTCGAGTGCTTCTCCAACATCCGCCTGTGGCTTTCTCCGAAACAGGACTTCGGCGTGTTCCTGCCCTCCCTGTACATTATTATATTAGCTGCCATGCCTGCCTCCAACTGGATAGCCCAGCATCTCCTTGTGGTCTGTGGCTCGTGGCATGCCATGCACTGGTTCATGGCAGCGCTGATGCTTGTCATCATCCTGGTGCAGTTCACCTGCTGCCGCCCTTGGCGCATGATGCCCCGTCCGCTGCCCTTAGTGTCGCTCGACTGGCTGGGCTGCTTCCTGTGGTCAGCCGTGATGATAGAGATCATCTGGCTGTTTACCTATGGCGAATACTATAACTGGTGGGATGCTGTCATCTGGCGTCAGGTGCTCTTTGCCCTGCCGGTGACGTTGGTGGTGACCGTTGGGCGTATGCTGCATGTGCGCCACCCCTATATTGACCCGAAGGTGTGGCCGCACGCACGACTTGTTCCTATCCTGCTGATGTTCTTCGTGGCCGAGGTGATGAACGCAACGCCGCATGCCCTGCAGAACACGCTGACTGGTGGGGTGCTCCATTGGGGCTTCACCACCACGCAACAGTTCTATGTGGCTGAGATAGTGGGCTACGTCGCAGGTGCTGCCTTCACCATTCTGTGGGGAGCCGGTACGCCCAACTGGGGCGTGCTGCCGCGCCTTGGCTTCAAATACACGCGCCTGCTGACGGTAGGCTTTGCCGCCCTGTTGCTTTATCAGGTGCTGCTGTATTTCTATGTGTCGCCCACGCTCAATGTGGAGCGGCTCTACCTGCCCACGTTCCTGCGCACGTTCGGCTATGCCATCTTCTTCTCCACGATGACGCTCTACCTGAAGGAACTCATTGAGTTCCCCACCTTCTTCCATGCGCTGACCGTCAGCGGCTTTATTCGTAATGGTGTGGGTGAAAGTGTCTGCTCCGGACTTTACAGCTTCGGCCTGCGCCGCCAGATAGCCGATGCGCTCAACCGAGGCATTCATAGTGACTACGTGCAGGTGCTGATGGTGGCAGTGAAAGAAATGTTCGGCATCATGTGTCTCGTGGGAGTCTTCGTGTTGCTGGCCATGCTGCTGTACGACGTGCAACCCGTGCGCTCCACCATGAGACGCATGATGCCGCTGAAGAAGATAGGAAGACTTATTTCTCTATCAGTATCCGGGCATCGACGGCCACCACGTCTTCTTCGTCAGCCAGCAGTGGGTTGATGTCCATCTCCTTGATTTCCGTAGCAAAACGCAGAAGTGTGCTGAGTCTGACAATGATTTCGGCATACTTCTTTTCGTTGATGCCCCGTTGTCCGCGCGTGCCCTTCAGAATCTTGTAGCCCCGCAGCGAGTGAATCATGGAGTAGGCCTCGCCATAGCTCAGCGGTGCCAGTCCTGACTGCACGTCCTTCAGCACCTCGACGAAGATGCCGCCCAGACCGCAGAGCACCACATGGCCGAAACGCTCCTCGTACTTTGCCCCGATAAACAGTTCGGTGCCGCGCAGCATCTTTTGTACCATTACGCCCTTTGCGTCTTCGATTTTCATCATACGGTCAAATTCCAGTGCAAGGTGTTCGGGGGTGCGGATGTTAAGCGTCACACCACCCACGTCGCTCTTGTGGACAGGCCCCACCACCTTGGCCACGACGGGGTAGCCCACCTTCTGGGCGAAGCTGGTCAGCTCGTCTTTGTCGGCAGCCACCATCTCGGGCACCATGGGAATGCCGGCACACGCCAACAGCTGCCGTACCGTGTCGGGCCCCACATAACCACTTTCTTTGATGTTCCCGATGACCTCCCTGATCTTCGGCACATCGACACCAAACAGCTCTATTTCAGGTGGAGCGGGTGGGGGCGTCTGCATAATCTGGCTGAGAGCCGTGGCCAGCGTCACCTCGTCAGAGAAGTTGACGTGCCCCTTCTGCAGGAACTCGGCCACTTCGGGACCGGCTGTGTGCAGGCTGGGTAGAATGGGGAAGATGGGTTTCTTGCATTCCAGTATTTTCTTGTGCAGCACCTCGTAGGCCTCGTAGAGCGTGGTCAGGCCCGGTGTGCCGTAAATGACGGCAATAGCGTCGATGTCGTCGAACTTATTTTCACAGTACTCAATGGCGGTGCCTAACTGTTCGGCAGTGCCCGTTGCCAAAATGTCAATGGGGTTAGCCACTGCAGAGCCAGGGAAGAGCTTCGTCTTCAGCTCCTCAGCCTCGGCACCTTCCAGTTTGGGCACGTTGAGGCCGCCCTTGCTGAGGGCATCGGTCAGCATGACGCCCGGGCCGCCGGCATGAGTGACAATGGCGAAGTTCCTGCCTTTCAGTGCAGGCAGTGTGAAGATGCACCCCACGGTGGTCAGCTCCTCGCGTGAGTGACAGCGCACGATGCCTGCCTTGCGGAACAGGGCCTCTACAGCAGCGTCGCTGGAGGCGATGGCTCCCGTGTGACTGCTGGCAGCACGGCTGCCGCTCTCACTGCTTCCTGCCTTGATGGCGGCAATGCGACAGCCCTTGCGGATGAGGTTGGCAGCATGGAACAACAGCTTGTCTGGATTACCGATGTTCTCTATGTAGAGCAGTTTTACGAGTGAGTCACGTTCCGCATCGAAGTGTTCGTCCATGTGTTGCAGCACGTCCTCAATGCCTATCTGCTTGCCGTTGCCGATGGACCAGACGCTGTTGAACTGTAACCCCTTGATGACGGCACTCTCCAAGATGAACACCGCCGTAGCACCTGAGCCGCTGACGAAATCAACGCCCTTCGGGTTGAGCTTCGGTATGGGTTGGGTGAAAACCGAGTGGTGCTGGCGGTTCAGCAGTCCTATGCAGTTGGGGCCTATGAGGCTGGCCCCGTACTGCTCACAGGTGTCGAGAATGCGTTGTTCAAGGGCTGCCCCTGCCTTCGTCTCCTCGCCGAATCCGGCAGAGATGATGATGAATGCCTTGGTGTCTTTCTCCTTGGCTAATACCTCCACCGTGTCGGGGCAGAGCTTGGCGGGAATGACGAGCACCGCCAGCTCTGTGGGTGGCAGTTCCCTGACGTCGTGAAACACTTTGATGCCCTGCACCTCATCCTCTTTAGGGTTGACGATGCGTAGCGTTCCGTTGTAACCGCCCTGCAGCAGGTTGCGCACGATGGCGCCGCCGGGCTTGTGCTGATTGTTGGAACCGCCGATGATGACAATGCTCTGCGGGTCCAGAAGTTCTCTGTTAATCATAAAAATAGCTTTAAGTTTTGCAAAAGTACAACTTTTTTCATACCTTTGCAAATAATATCGGAAAAAAATGAACCAGCGTAACCGAGAGATACTTCGTATAGCCCTTCCGGCCATCGTCACAAACATTACCGTGCCACTGCTTGGGCTTGTTGATACGGCCATCGTGGGCCACATGGGCGATGCCGCTTACATCGGTGCCATTGCCGTGGGCTCCATGATTTTCAACCTGGTCTATTGGGTCTTCGGCTTCCTTCGCATGGGCACCAGCGGGCTGACGGCCCAGGCCTATGGTCGGCAGGACTGGACGGAAACGGCCAGTCTGCTCCGTCGTTCTTTTCTGGTGGCCATGATGGTGGCCTCGGTGCTGCTTGTCTTGCAATGGCCGTTGTGCGAACTGATGCTTGCGCTGATTGGCCCAACGGCTGATGTGCGGCCCTTGGCTTCCACTTATTTTTATATGGTCGTATGGGGAGCCCCCGCGTCGTTAGGCCTCTTCTCGCTGACCGGCTGGTTCATCGGTATGCAGAACACGCGCATACCCATGCTGGTCAGCATTCTACAAAACGTGGTCAACATCCTGGCCTCGCTGCTGCTGGTCTATGGCTTAGGCATGAAGGTGGAGGGCGTGGCCCTTGGCACCGTCATCGCACAGTACGCAGGGTTCTTGACAGCATTCTTTTTTTCGAGGTACGAGGTGCAAGGTACGAGGTGTTCTTTTTCGAGGTACGAGGTACGAGGTGCGAGGTGCGAGAATACCTCTTCCTTGGAGTCAAAGGAAACGGGGGGACTGAACACATCTCGTACCTCGTACCTCGCACCTCGCACCTCGAAAAATACCATTGCGCAATTCTTCCGTGTCAACCGCGACATCTTCCTGCGCACGCTGTGCTTGGTAGCCGTCAACCTCTACTTCACGTCGGCTGGAGCACGTCAGGGGGCAACCATTCTGGCCGTTAACACGCTGCTGATGCAGCTCTACCTGCTGTTCTCGTACTTCATGGACGGCTTTGCGTACGCTGGCGAGGCACTGGGCGGCCGCTACTGGGGCGCTGCCGACATGCCGGCTTTCCGTGATGTGGTACGCCGGTTGTTTGGCTGGGGAGTCCTGATGACGCTGCTCTTCACTACGCTTTATGTGGTGGGGGGAACACCGTTCCTGCACCTGCTTACTGACGAAGCGTCGGTCGTTGAAGCCTCGCGTGACTACGTCTTTTGGGCATGGCTCATTCCGGCGGCTGGCGTAGCTGCCTTCGTGTGGGACGGCATATTTATCGGCACCACGCAGACGCGCGGCATGCTGCTCTCGTCGGTCATTGCCGCCTTGCTCTTCTTTCTCGGCACCTTCCTGTTTACAAAAACAATGGAGAACCACGGCTTGTGGCTCTCCATGCTGCTCTATCTGCTCACGCGAGGGGTGGTGCAGACTATTCTCTATTGGCGTTTCCGTAAGCGTTCCATGAAACGTTCTCCGTTTTAAACTTCTGCTTGGGCTCCGGCTGCTCGTCGGGGTAGCCTACATAGACCACGCAGAGTGGGATGATATACTCTGGCGTACCGATGGCGGCAGCTATGTTGGCGCAACGCTCCATGCGGGGGTAGCCGCCCGTCCATACTGCGCCTAAGCCTAAGGCGTGGGCTGCCAGGAGCAGGTTCTCGGTGGCAGCCGAAACGTCCTGAATCCAGAAGTCGTGGCCCGGTCCCTCAAGGGCTTTCTCCATGTCGCCGCAGATGACGATAGCCAGCGGTGCCTTGCCGAAGCGGTCGCCGCCTAACTGCTGGATGACCGACGGCTGGGTAGCTACCACGAAGTGCCACGGCTGACGGTTGACGGCCGTCGGTGCCGCCATGGCCGCCCGCAGCAGGGTGTCAATCTTGCCTGCCTCGACGGCTTTGTTCTGGTACTTGCGGATAGAAGTTCTTGTCAAGATGTTCTCGATGGCGGCTTTCTTGCCGTGTCCACAGTGCTGAGCCTGTGCCGTTGTCATGCCGAGTGCCATGAGCACTGCGGCGAAAAAGATTCTCATTGTTTTCATTGTCTCTTGTCGTTTTATTTTTGTTTTGTTCAACTTTTGTTCACTTAGTTGTGTTACACCAGTTGGTGAACATGCACTCCTAACTTATTTCACCGTATATCCGTCAGGCATCTTGAACATCTTGGGGTCCACGCTGGTAGGTTCCTCAATCGATGTCACCTCGTGTGTGGTGATGGTGCCGTCGCTGTTCTTCTGCACCTTCTTCATGACCAGACCTTTCCAGACGTAATACTCTACGTTCGTGCCTACGTAGTGGTCGCACTTCTTGCCTACGACGGTGGCGGTGCCCTTCTTCTGCAGGTTGAGCTTCTTCATCAGCGCGTTGTTCATGTCGAGGAAGTTCAGGTCGGCATTCGTGGTACGCTTGGCTGTCTTTGTCTTCTTGTTGAGGGCGTAGGAGGTGTTGCCCTGCGTCAGGGCGATCGATGTCTGGTCGCCCATGCGGAGCTCGCGGCGCTCCATGCTGCCGTAGTTGTCGAAACACTTTCCCATGGTGCCCTGCTGGCTGCCCCGTGTCACCTTATATTTCACGATAGCCCGCTCCAGTTCGTAACGTCTGGTTGTTGTTGCTGTCGTCGTGGTCTCGCCCTGCAGCTGGGCATCGGTAATGCCGAACTTCTTGGCTGCCTTTTTGATGTCGAACTGCTGCACCTTCTGCTCTCCGTTAGTGCCGACGGTGGATGCCTGTCCGGGCTTCAGTGTCACCTTCTTGCCGGTCTTCTTGCTCGTTACTTCCATAGAGCCGCTGAGCAGATAGACGCGCGAGGTGTTGTTGTTAGACTGAATAACAAAGACCGTGCCAAAAGGTATTGCCTGTACTTGAGGGCGAGGTGTATAGAAGAGGAAGCTGCCCGCCGAGCCCTTGAGTGGCTTCAGGTTGATTCCCCTGATGCCCCCCTTGTGGATGGTCCATATCTGCACTCCGTGGTCGTTGGTGAACTCCACTTCCGAGTTTTTCTCGATGATGATGGCCTTCTGCTGGTCGCCATAGTCAATGCCAAGCTCCCTGTCGTCTGTTTTTATCCTGGTGTTGCCGTAGATTACTTTTCCCGGTACAACGTCGTGCTCCTCCTTCTTGGGGTCTTTCGTGCAAGTGTAGCTTCCGCTGTAGTCTGCGGGCTTAAATTCGGAATATTCGCTGCCGCAGACATTGCAGTTGTTGTCATACACTACGTCGTCCCACTTGATGTTGGTGGCGGGTGTCGTAGTAGTGCTGTTAGGGTCGATGATGTTGACATACACGGTGACTGTTCCGCAATTCTGGAAAGCCACATCGTCATCGCCGCTCATGCCCGAGAGTGCATTCATGCAGCCGCTGATGTATATCTTGTCGGTATTCTTGTCGATGGTATAGGTGGCCGACACCGAACCGTTCAGCTTCTTTCTCTCGTCGTTGCCGTACCGTATTGATGCCTCGTAGGGCTCTCCTGCTGAAGCGGTAGTGCCCTCACAGGTCACGGTCACCTTCTCGCCCACAAAGAAGTCGGCCTTCAAGTCATCCGAATGGGGTTCGTACTTGCGGAAGTTACGGCCCGTAACGGTGTAGTTGATGTAGCCGTCAGGGTCTTCGCCGGCTATTGCCACTTCCGCCTTTCCGCGGTAGGTCTCTGTCGCGGTGTTCATCTTTTTCTTCACCGTGTAGAAGATGTTGTACTCCAGTATGGAGTTCTTTCCGTAGTATATGAGCTTTGCTGTCAAGTCCTCCGCCGTGTCAGGCACCTTCATGGAGAAAGTGGCTTTGCCTTCTCCAACCACCTTTTTCTCGCCTATATACACCTCGCATTTCTTGTACCACTCGCTGGTGCCTTTCTCCCTTTCTGCCGTGAGGGTGATGACTTCGCCCGGCTCCACGTCCATTCTGATAACTCCCCATGCCTTGACGTCGGGTGAAATAATGCGGTCTGTAGGTGGCAGCCACGGCCCCTCCTTGCTGGTCACCGTTCCGCCGGAGATGGTATATTTCATTTTCTCGCCGAAGCGTTCGATGGTGCCGGTATAGTTCTCGGCCTTCGCACTTGCTGCCGCCAGCAACAGCACGAGCATCGTGATGGTTTTCAGCATACGTCTCATTTTCCTTGTGGTTTTTAGTTGTTCGTCTTTATTCGGGTACAAAGATAATGCAAACCGAGCGAAAAACCAAATAAATCGAGGATTATTTGTTGAAGTTTCCCTCCCTTATGACCCCCTTTTGACCCCCTTGCTGACCCCCTCTCGCTCCCCCTGTAGGGGGAGGATAGATACCTGGCAAGCTCTTATGACCCCCTCTCGCTCCCCCTGTAGGGGGAGGACAGATACCTGGCAAGCCCTTGGGTGGTAATTCCCCCCTCCTACAGGAGGGGATGGGGGAGGTCACTTCGGGTTTAATTTTGCTGATTATCTCGCAGTTTATGCCGGTGGGAAACCTTAGTTATTTGTTTTAGAAGGAACTGAAACCGCGAGTTTGCTTAGCAAAGTCGCACGCGCTGCTTACCAAAGTCGCGGCTCTTGGTTCTCCATCTTATAATTTCAATAAAAGAGACTTAAAATATTTATTCAAGTTTCGCTGGGTAGTTTTGTCTCGCGCAGAGCCGCAGAGTAGAAAGAGTTTTTCCCTACGTGTCTTTTGGCTGCGCATGATAGGTGGAGAACTGGAGAGAGCGGCCATTGGCCGCTTAGACTCCCCAAACTCCTCTGATCTGATAATACTTCTCAGCGAAAACTCAGTGTTCTCAGCGGCTCTGCGCGATAAAACAAAACATGCGAACTTAAAATATTTACTAAATAAATGACAAAGATACAAAAAAAATCAATGAACCGTTGCCCGTTATCAATTAATTTCGTACCTTTGTGCAAATTTAATGCACGAAGTATGAAAAAGACATTATTCATTGCGTTCATTTCGTTAATATCAGCACCTATGATGTTATTTGGACAGAGTTATAAGAAGATGTGGAAACAGCTGGAGGAGGCCCAGGAAAAGGACCTGCCACAGCAAGTGATAAAGAAGGCCGACGAGATAGCTGCCAAGGCCCTCGGCGACAAGGAGTACGGCCATCTGCTCAAAGCCAGGCTGACCGCCCTGGATGTGCAGGTCAGCGTGGCCCCCGACTCGCTGCAGCCCATGGTGAGCCGTATGGAGGCGGAGCTGCGGGGCACTGGCGACGAACGGCTGCGTGCCGTCTATGCCACCGTGCTGAGTTTCGTCTGCAGCAGGAACAGCCGCAGGCTCGACGATGCTGCCGCCGTGAGGGCTGCCGAATACCGCAGCATGGCGCTGGCTAACCCGGCGCTGCTGGCGCGCACGAAGGCAAAGACCATGGACCCGCTCGTGGTGCACGGCGAGCACAGCCGCTACTTTGGCGACGACCTTCTGAGCCTCATTGGCCGCACGCTCGAAGAATATGCACCCCTGCACGCGCAGTATGTCAGCGACGGCAACCGCCCGGCAGCCTGTCTGACGGCACTCTGGGAGATGCAGAAGGACCGGCCCTACCACGACTGGAAGAAAGCGCCCTACATACAAAGGCTCGACTCACTCATCCAGGAGTATGGCGACCTCGACGTGTCGGCAGAGCTGGCCCTGGAACGCTACGACTACATGAACCGGCGCGGCTATGCCACGAAGGCAGAGCGCTATGCCTACCTGAACGAGGCGCTGGCCCGATGGCCCAAGTGGCCGGGCATGGACCAGCTGCGCAACGAGCTGCAGGAAATGACCAACTCCGAGTTCCGCGTCCGCATGGAGCACGAGCTGATGCGCTCCACACAGCAGCAGGAGGTGGAGCTGGACGACCTGCGTAACCTCAGCCAACTGACGCTGAACATCTATAAGACCAACCTGACGGGCGACGAAGAACGGGAAGTGAGGGACGACGGCGACTTCAAGGAACTGAAGGGGCGCGTCACCCTGATGCCTGAGCTGACGCAGACGCGCCAGTACAGCGGTCATGAGCCCTTCGACGACTTCAAGGACACCATCACCATTGGCCACCTGCAGCCCGGCATCTATCTGCTGGAGTTTACAGGTCAAAGGTCAACGCTCAACGCTCAACGCTCAACCCTCAACGCTCAACCCTCAACGCTCACCCTGCGGCGCCTGCTCAGCGTGAGTGACCTGACCGTCATCAGCGAGGGACAGCCTGGCCAGAAGATGCGCTACGTGGTGGTGAACAGCGACAGCGGACAGCCCGTCGGCGGAGCAACCATGAAGCTGTGGCTGAAGCGTGACAGGAAGTGGCACACGTTCAGCTGCGACCAGAAGGGCGAGCTGCTCTACGACCCGGAGAGCATGGGCGAGGTGCACCGCTTCTATGCCGAGACGGCTCAGGACAAAGGCTTCTCACCCGTCTGGCAGTACGGCCGGTTCGACTATCATGCCGGCGACGGCAAACACCAGACCGTCAACCTCTATACCGACCGTAGCATCTACCGCCCGGGCCAGACGGTCTATGTGGCAGCACTTGTCCACCAGACCGAACACTTCGTGGAAACCCACAGCGTGGAAGGCCGCTCGCTCACCCTGCGCCTGCGCAATGCCAACTATAAAATCATAGAGGAGAAGACCGTCATTACCGACAAGTACGGCAAGGCTTCGGCAGAGTTCATCCTGCCTACGGGACAGCTGAACGGCCGCTTCATCATTGAGACTGACGAGACGCGCCAGGTGTTCCGCGTGGAAGAGTACAAGCGTCCCACCTACGAGGTGCTGTTCGACGAGGTGAAGACCAGCTATAAGGCTGGCGACACGCTGGCCGTCACGGGTCAGGCCCGCTCTTACGCCGGCGTAGGCGTGCAGGGTGCGAAGGTGAAATACACCGTGAAGCGCCGCGTGGCCTACTGGTGGCTCTCCTATTCTTATTATTGGCAGCAGGGCTATATGGGCTTTGGTAATGACGACGCCGCCATAGCCGAGGGCGAACTGACCACCGAGGCTGACGGCCGGTTTGTGGTCAACGTGCCGCTCACGCTGCCCACCGGTGCAGAGCAAAGCACCATGTTCTACCAGTTTGTGGTGGAGACCGACGTGACCGACCAGGCTGGTGAGTCGCGCACGGGCAGTACCGCCATCCCCTTGGGCACCCGTACAGAGGTGCTGACCTGCGACCTGCCCCAGCAGCTACTGCTCGACGAGCAGAAGCCCTTCGCCTTCCACCTGTATAATGCAGCAGGAAAGGAGATGGAGGGACACACCGTCAGCTACCGTCTGAACGACGGAGAGTGGCAGACCGTGAAGACGAATACCCCCATCACGCTCCCCGCCCTGCCCAGCGGCAAATATACGCTTAACGCTAACGTTAACGATAACGATAACGTTAACGATAACGCTAACGCTAACCCTAACCCTAACCCTCAACGCTCAACGCTCAACTCTCAACCCTCAACGCTCAACCAGTCCTTCACCGTCTTCACCCTTGACGACACCGTGCCCTGCACCGACACCAAGGACTGGTTCTACACCAGTGCGTCGAACTTCCCCCTCGACGGAAGCCCTGTCACCGTACAGGTAGGCTCCAGCGATGCTGACGTGCACACCGTCTATAGCATCTTTGCCGGCAACAAAGTCATTGAGCGGGGTGCCTTCGACCAGAGCAATGCCCTCTGGAACCGTAAGTTCACCTACAAGGAGGAGTATGGCAACGGCCTGCTGCTCACCTTTGCCTGGGTGAAGGACGGTAAGTTCTATACCCACCAGGCCACCATTGAGCGCCCGCTGCCCAACAAGAAGCTGACCCTGAAGTGGGAGACCTTCCGCGACCGACTGACGCCTGGTCAGCAGGAGGAGTGGCGGCTCACCGTGACCAATCCTGACGGCACACCGGCTGACGCACAGCTCATGGCCGCCATGTACGACAAGTCGCTCGACCAGCTCTATCGGCACAACTGGAGCTTTGCGCCTTATATGTATATTCCCACACCATCGACTAACTGGAGTGCCTCGTCGTGGGGACGCCTGTGGGCCAGCACACAGCTCGACTGGACACCACGGCAGGTGAAGCAGATGAAGTTCAGCCGCTTCGACTTTAACGGCTTTAGTTCGCTGAACATGCCCTATTGGTGGGATGGTGATGACGCTGATGCTCTCTATGATAATGTCGTGGTGGGCTATGCCACTGCGGGTGGTGCACGTCGCACCAGAGCAAACGACATGATGATGGCTTCCATGCCGATGGCAGTAGAGGAGAGTGCCATGATGGAGAAAAACGTAGTGGCAGAAGACGTTGCCGGCGAAGATGAACCACAGGACGACGGCCAGGCTGTGCAGATGCGCGAGAACCTGAACGAGACGGCCTTCTTCTATCCGGCTCTGACCACCGACGCAAAGGGGCGCGTTGCCATTAAGTTCACGCTGCCCGAGAGCCTCACCACGTGGCGCTTCATGGGCATTGCCACCACGCAGGACATGAACAACGGGTTCATTGAGGGCGAGACCGTGGCCCAGAAGGAAGTGATGATTCAGCCGAACATGCCGCGATTCCTCCGCAGGGGTGACAAGGCCCAGCTCGTGGCACGTATCTTCAATACGTCCGACCATGCCGTCAGCGGCACGTCGCAGCTCCGTCTGCTCGACCCCGAGACGCAGAAGGTGGTACTCAAGCAGAGCAAGCCCTTCAGCGTGAAGGCCGGTGAGACGGCGGTGGTCACCTTCGAGGTGGACGCTCAACGCTCAACGCTCAACGCTCAACGCTCCACGCTCCACGCTCAACCCTCCACCCTCTACATCTGTCAGGTGTCAGCCAGCGGTAAGAACTTCTCTGACGGCGAACAGCACTATTTGGCCATTCTGCCTGACGTGGAGCGCGTCACCGTGACCAGACCCATCACACAGCATGAGCCCGGCACCTTCGCCGTTGACCTGAATAAGCTCTTCCCTGCTTCGGCAACGGAGGGCAAGCTCACCGTAGAATACACCAACAACCCCGCCTGGCTCATGGTACAGGCGCTGCCGTCAGTGGGCAACCCCTACGAGAACAATTCTATCGACCAGGCTGCATGGCTCTATTCGAACCTCATTGCCAAGACACTCATTCAGCAGAGCGACAACATCAAGAACGTGTTTAACCGCTGGAAGCTGGAGGCACCTGCCGACGGCTCACTCACCAGTCAGTTGGAAAAGAACCCGGAGCTGAAGGACATGCTGCTGCAGGAGACTCCCTGGGTAGCCGATGCTGACCGCGAGAGGGAGCAGAAGCTGCGCCTGGCTGACTTCTTCGACGAGAACATGATGAACAGCCGCATTACTGAGACGGCCAAGAAACTGAAGGACCTGCAGAACGGCGACGGCTCGTGGAGCTGGTGGCCCGGCATGAGCGGCAGCTTCTACATGACCGTCAGCATCAGCGAGATGCTGGCCCGCCTGAACGTGATGGCCGGCAAACAGCAGGAGACGGCCCAGATGCTGACCAACGCCTTCCGCTTCATGGGTAGCGAGATAGTGAAGGAAGTGGAGGAGATGAAGGCCTGGGAGAAGAAGTACGGCAAGGACTACGGATTCCCCTCGATGAAGGCGCTGCAGTACCTTTATATATGTGCGCTCGACGGTCGTGACCTTCCGAAGGAGGTGAAGAAGGCCAACGAGTACCTCATAGAAAAGATGAAGAAGGACATCAAGAACCAGTCCATCGACGAGAAGGCCCTCTCGGCCATCATCCTGGCTAAGCGTGGCGAGACACAGCGCAGCCGTGAGTATGCCCAGAGCCTCAAGGAATACACCGTCTTCACGGAGGAGAAAGGCCGCTACTACGACACGCCGCGTGCCCTTTACTCCTGGTACGACTATAAGATTCCGACACAGGTGACGGCCATTGAGGCCCTGAAGATGATTACGCCGCAGGACGAGCAGACCATAGAGGAGATGCAGCGATGGCTGCTGCAGGAGAAGCGCACGCAGGCTTGGGACACACCCATCAACAGCGTGAATGCCGTCTATTCCTTCCTCTTTGACAATACCAAACTGCTCGACGCACAGGAGATGACCGAACTGGCCATTGACGGCCGCAAGCTGGAACTGCCCAAAGAGACGGCTGGCATCGGTTACGTGAAGACTGCCATTGAGCAGCCCACGGGACGTCAGTTTACGGCAAAGAAGACTTCTACAGGTACGTCGTGGGGTGCGCTCTACGCACAGTTTATGCAGCCTGTCAGTGAGATAGAGTCATCAGCCAGCGGCATCACCGTCAAGCGTGAGGTGCTGGTCAACGGCACTCCACTCTCCACGCTCAACGTGGGCGACCGCGTCACGGTGCGCATCACCATCGACAGCGAGCGTGACCTCGACTTCGTCCAGGTGCTCGACCGTCGTGCCGCCTGCTTGGAACCCGTGCAGCAGCTCAGTGGCTACCGCAACGGCTGCTATTGTTCGCCGAAGGATAACTCTACGAACTATTACTACGACATGCTGCGGAAGGGCAAGCACGTCATTGAGACGGAGTACTTCGTTGACCGTGCTGGTACGTACGAGACAGGCACCTGCACCGTTCAGTGTGCTTACGCGCCTGAGTTCCGTGCTACCACGAAGTCGCTGGTGTTAAAGGTGATAAAGTAAAAAAGGTAAAAAAGTAAAAAAACATATAGGAGATATGAAAATCAGTATAAGTCAGAAAGGAAAATGGGTGGTAAAGGGTCTTTTACCTTTTTACCTTTTTACCCTTTTACCTTTTACTGCATCAGCGCAGAAAATGAAAGTCATTACCGACGAAGTAAACTGTGGCCCTGTGGGCTACGAGAGTCCTGTCACCGCCGTCTTCGAACTAAGAAACGCAGGCGGAAAGAAGTTGCGCATCAGCGACGTGAAGGTCAGCTGCGGCTGTACCGTCGTCGATTATCCGCGTAACGACATTGCGGGTAACACCACGTTCCAGATTCGAATGACCTACGACTCCCGCCAGCTGGGACATTTCGTGAAGCAGGCTGCCGTCTATAGCAACGGCTCTGCCAAGCCCGTCATGCTGAAGATGAAGGGGGTGGTGATGGCCGAGATGCAGGACTATGCCGGCGAATACGCCTATTCCATTGGCGACCTGCGCATGGACAAGAACGAACTGGAGTTCGACGATGTCAACCGCGGTGAACAGCCGGTACAGGAGATACACATCCTGAATGCCGGTACTACCACCTGCCAGCCTAACCTGATGCACCTGCCGCCATACCTCAAGGCCCACATGGCGCCTGAACAGCTGGCTCCCGGAAGGACTGGCAAGATGACCGTGACGCTGAACTCTGAACTGCTGAATGCCTTCGGACTCACGCAGACCACCATCTACATGGCCCAGAACCCTGGCGACAAGGTGAGCAAGTCGAACGACATCGTGGTGTCGGCTGTGCTGCTGCCGTCGTTTGCCCATCTCGCAGAGTCAGAGAAGCTCAGGGCACCACATCTGGAGCTCTCGGCAGAACAGCTGGACTTTGACTTCAACGGCCGGCAGAAGATGAAGGGTGAGATTGTCCTTACCAACACAGGACGCACCGCGCTGAACATTTCGTCGCTGCAGATGTTCACCGTGGGACTGAAGGTGACGCTCTCCAAGCGTGAGCTGAAGCCCGGTGAATCGACCAAGCTGAAGATTACCGGCATCAACAAGGACCTGAAGAAGGCTCGCAGCAAACCCCGCGTGCTGATGATTACCAACGACCCCGACAAACCGAAGGTGGTGATAACTATAAACGTTAAATAAGGAACAATGGAACATCCCGAGAATAGTGCCGAATATGCAGGCTTACAGGTCAACAGCGGCGTGAAGCAGCCGTCTATTATCAACCCTTATCTGAAGCGTAACCGCTTTCGCCGTCGTGAACTGACGGTCGGTGAGATGGTGGAAGGCATACACAAGGGCGACGTGACGGTGCTGAGTCAGGCGGTCACCCTGGTGGAGAGTGTCAACCCCGACCATCAGGCCCGTGCCCAGGAGGTGATAGAGAAATGCTTGCCCTACAGCGGCAACTCCGTTCGTGTGGGCATCAGTGGCGTGCCGGGGGCGGGTAAGTCAACGAGCATCGACGAGTTTGGCATGCACATCCTCAAAGAGAAAGGGGGCAGGCTGGCGGTGCTGGCCATCGACCCCAGCTCTGAACGCTCGAAGGGCTCCATCCTTGGCGACAAGACGCGCATGGAGAAGCTGTCGCTGCATCCTGACTCGTTCATTCGTCCCAGCCCAACGGCAGGCTCCTTGGGTGGTGTGGCACGTAAGACGCGTGAGACCATCATCCTCTGTGAGGCAGCAGGCTTCGACAAGATTTTCGTCGAGACCGTTGGAGTGGGGCAGAGCGAGACGGCCTGTCACTCTATGGTTGATTTCTTCCTGCTCATTCAATTAGCAGGAACAGGCGACGAGCTGCAGGGCATCAAGCGCGGCATCATGGAGATAGCCGACGGCATCGCCATCAACAAGTGCGACGGTGAGAATGTCGATAAGTGTCACATGGCTGCCACCAACTTCCGTAACGCCCTGCACTTCTTCCCCATGCCTGAGAGCGGCTGGCTGCCGAAGGTGCTCTGCTACAGTGGCTTCTATGGCATCGGCATCAAGGAAATATGGGACATGATCTACCAGTACATCGACTTCGTCAAGCAGAACGGCTACTTCGACTATCGGCGTAATGAGCAGTCGAAGTACTGGATGTACGAAACCATCAACGAACAGTTGCGTAACAGCTTCTACCACAACCCGCTCATTCAGCAGCGCCTGGAGGAGGCTGAGCGCGTGGTGCTGGCAGGACAGCAGACATCGTTCACTGCCGCCCAGCATTTGTTGGACGAATATTTCTCTAACCTGAAAGCCCTATGAGCCCTATAAGCCCCATACGCCCTATAAGCCTCACTATTGAGATAGACAGTGGCAGCGGTTTCTGCTTCGGAGTGACAACCGCCATTAAAAAGGCCGAAGAGGAATTGGCAGCAGGGCAACAGCTCTACTGCCTGGGTGACATTGTGCATAACGGCATGGAGTGTGAACGCCTGCGCAAACTCGGACTGATTACCATCAACCACGACGAGATGGCGCAGCTGCATGGGGTCAAGGTGCTGTTGCGTGCCCACGGCGAGCCGCCTGAGACCTACGAGCTGGCACGGCGTAACAACATTGAAATCATTGATGCCACCTGTCCTGTGGTGCTGCAGCTGCAGAAGCGCATCAAGCGGCAGTATGAAGCCCCCTCGGGGACCGCAGGGGGGGCTCTGGGGGCCGGCTCTTCTATCGTCATCTTCGGCAAGAAGGGTCATGCTGAGGTGCTGGGACTGGTAGGCCAGACTCAAGGCAAGGCCATCGTCATTGAGAGCTTCGACGACGTGGTGAAGCTCGACTTCACGCGTGACATCTATCTCTACTCGCAGACCACGAAGTCGCTCGACGAGTTCCGCCGTATCATCAATTACATCGAACAGCACATCTCGCCCGGGGCTACGTTCCAGAGCTTCGACACCATTTGCCGCTCAGTGGCTAACCGCATGCCGAACATCTCGTCGTTTGCCTCCCGTCATGACCTCGTCCTCTTCGTCTGCGGACGAAAGAGCTCTAACGGAAAAGTGCTCTACAGCGAGTGTAAGCGGGTGAACCCTAATACGCACCTCATTGAGGGTCCCGACGAGATTGAGCTGGAGTGGCTGAATAAGGTGGAGAGCATCGGCATCTGCGGCGCTACCAGCACCCCTAAGTGGCTGATGGAGGAATGCCGTAATAGGATTTTGAAGGTGAAAGGGTTAAAAAGTTAAAAAGTTAAAAGGTTAAAAGTTAAAAGGTTAAATAGTTATGAAACAAGTGAAGCACAACATGGTAGGAAAGTGGGTATGGGTTATGTTTTTACCTTTTTACTTTTTTACTTTCTTACCTTTAACAGTCTCTGCACAGTACGACATCATTCCCCGGCCGTCGAGCATCAGCATCGATGCCAAGGGACGTGTGCTCAGCATGCAACCCTCACTGGCTGTGACTGAGCGGCTGAACCCGAAGGTGACATCACCTGAAGGCTGGCGCATCACCGTCGATAAGAAAGGCATCACCATCGAGGGAAGCACCGATGCCGGCATCTTCTATGGCCGTCAGGCTCTCTCGCAAGTGCTCAGTGCCCAACCGCAGTCGCTACCTTATGCCGTCATTGAGAGTGCTCCCCGTTTCAGCTACAGGGCAATGCACTTAGACGTGTGCCGCCATTTCTTCGGCAAGGACTTCGTCAAACAGTACATCGACATGCTGGCATTGCACGGCATGAACACCCTGCACTGGCACCTCAGCGACGACCAGGGCTGGCGTATCGAAATCAAGAAATGGCCCCGACTGACGGAGGTGGGGTCCGTACGTAACCGAACTGTCATTGGACGTAACACGGGCCTGTACGACTATGTTCCTCATGGCGGCTACTTCACGCAGGACGACATACGCGAGATTGTGGCCTATGCACAGGAGCGTCACATCACGATTATCCCCGAAATCGACATGCCGGGACACATGCTGGCTGCCTTGGCGGCCTATCCTGAACTGGGCTGTACGGGCGGTCCTTACGAGGTGTGCCCAGACTGGGGCGTCTTCGATGATGTCCTCTGTGCCGGCAATCCTAAGGTTTATCAGTTCTTAGAGGATGTGATGGACGAGGTTATCAGCCTGTTCCCCTCAACGTATGTCCACATGGGTGGTGACGAGTGTCCTCGTGTGCGTTGGGAACAGTGCCCTAAGTGCCAACAGCTCATGCGTAGCCAACAGCTTTCTTCTGAGGATGCCCTTCAGGGCTACATGATGCGCCATATAGAGAAATACCTGGCTGCCAAGGGACGTCACATCATTGGCTGGGACGAAATAGCGGAGTGTGGCGTCGATAGTAGTGTCGTCATCATGAGCTGGCGTGGCGTTGAGGGTGGCGTCGAGGCTGCTAAGAAAGGACATGACGTCATCATGGTGCCTACCAGCGTGTGCTACTTCGATTACTATCAGCAGCCCGAGGAGAACTGGAGCAAGCCGTTCCTCATTGGCGGCTATGTGCCCTTAGAGAAGGTCTATGCCTTCGACCCTGCTCCTGACAGCCTCTCTGCCGACGTGCGTCGGCATATCATTGGTACGCAGGCCAACATCTGGACGGAGTATATTCCCTACAAGGAACTGTTGGAGTATCAGGCGCTGCCTCGCATGGCAGCCCTTTGCGAGGTGCAGTGGACGGCCCCTGAACAGAAGGACTATGACGACTTCCTGCGCCGCCTGCCCCTTCTCCTGAACATCTACGACCAGAAAGGCTGGCGGTATTGTAAGGTGAGTGGTGATAGGTGATGGGTGATAGTTAAATCGAAAATCGAAAATCCGTAAATCCTATGCAGCGTTTAGTGTCCCTCGATGTGCTCCGTGGTATTACGGTGGCTGCTATGATCCTCGTCAACGATGGTTATGGCGAGACGTTTCCTGCCCTCAAGCATGTGGCGTGGAACGGTATGACACCTTGCGACCTGGTGTTTCCCACCTTTCTCTTCATTGTCGGTATCTCCACCTATCTGTCTCTCTCCAAGTTGCAGTTCCAGCCTACAGGTGCTGTGCTGACCAAGGTGATTAGGCGTACCGTTATCATCTTCTTGCTGGGACTGTTCATCAACTGGCTCGTACTGGCTGTTGACGGCCGACCGTTCGACTTTGCTCATCTGCGCTATTGGGCGGTGTTACAGCGCATAGCTGTGTGCTATCTCGCTGTGTCGCTCTTTGCCCTTTTCGTGCCCCATCGTCATACTGTTCGTGTCATTATCGGCCTGTTGGTGGCCTATGCTGCCATCTTGCTGTTAGGCAACGGCTACAGCGAGGATGGCACGCTGAACATCGCAGGGCGCATTGACACCTTCCTCTTTGGCAAGGACCACCTCTACCAATGGGCACCCATCGACCCCGAGGGATTGTTGGGTTGTCTGGGAGGCATTGCCCATACGCTCATCGGCTTCCAGTGTGCTCGTCTCATGATGGGGGTTGCCGATGTCCGCAGTAAGGTGTTCCGGCTGCTGATGGCTGGTGGAGGCATGGTGCTTGTGGCTTTCTTCCTGCATCATTTCGGCTTGCCATTCAACAAGACCATCTGGTCACCCAGCTATGCGCTGATGACGTGTGGACTCGCTGCTGTGGCGCAGGGCCTTTTCATGTATATCATTGATATTCGAGGATGGCAGCGTTGGACGGTTCCCTTCCTCATCTTCGGTGTTAACCCGTTGTTCCTCTATGTCTTCAGTGAGTGCCTGGCAGTCTTCGGTTGGCAGTTTGGGGCTAACGATGCCCTCTATGCCGCCATCCACAGCATCGTCACATGGCCAGAGCTCGCTTCCCTCTGCTTCGCCCTGACCTATGTCTTCGTCTGCGCACTCATCGGGTACATTCTCTATAGCCGTCGCATTTTTATTAAGATTTAGACTGCTGTTATCCTTGCACCCGTTCTTTGAATCGCTCCATGAGCCACTCCTTCTGTTCGCTGATGGTCATGTTTGAGTTGTCAAGGAGTAGGGCATCGTCAGCCTGGCGCAGAGGCGACACTTCACGGTGGGAGTCAATGTAGTCACGCTCCTGCACGTTCTTCAGAATGTCGTCGAAGTCTGCCTCCATACCCTTGGCTTTCAGCTCATCGAACCGACGCTGGGCCCGTACTTCTGGCGAGGCGGTGACAAAGACTTTCAGCTCTGCCTGTGGGAATACCACGGTGCCAATGTCACGGCCGTCCATCACTACACCACCGTCACGACCCATCTGTTGCTGCTGTGCCACCATGGCCTCACGTACAAAGGCCAGCGTGGCAATGGGACTGACGTGACTGCTCACCTCCATCGAGCGAATCTCTTTCTCCACCAGTTCCCCGTTCAGATAGGTATCAGGGCGTCCTGTCTCCGGATTGAACTTAAAACTGATGTGTATGTCAGCCATACGGCGCTTCAGCTCTTCTTCGTCAATAACGGTCTGGCCTTCGGTCTCTTTAAACATCCCGTTTCTCAGGGCAAAGAGTGTCACACTGCGATACATGGCACCTGTATCTACATACACATAGCCCACTTCGCGGGCCAGGTCTTTGGCCATCGTGCTCTTTCCGCACGAAGAATGGCCGTCAATAGCTATTGTAATCTTTTTCATTGTCTTTAGTCTTATGGGTCTTATACGGCTTAAACGGCATATTAGGCTTATAGGCCTTATAGGCTATAGCTCACATTAATCACAATCGACGAGGCAGAGACGTGGTACTTGGCATAGGCCAGGTTCAGCTTAAAGCGCTGCAACTGTAGGCCACCGCCTACCGACAACCCTGCACCATGGGCACTGCTGTTCTCACCGTCGCTCACCTTCATCTCGTCTGCACGGCCAAAGTTATAGCCTCCGGCTATGTAGATGCTCTGCCCAAGGAAGATGTCTGCGCCAAGGGCGAAGTGATTGATGAACCGGCCTTCCCAGCTGTTGATGCGCGACATGGTGAGCGATAGGCGGAAAGGGGCGAAGGCAAACTGCTTGCTGATGCCTAACTGTAGGTTGAGCGGTATCTTCTCAAATTCGTCGTTGTAGGCCTTCACCTGTCCACCCAGGTTCTTGGCTACTGCTGACAGCGACCATCCTCTGTCATCGTCGTAATAGTTCAGGCCGAGATCTACGCCCAGTGCTGCTGAGCTGTAGCCGGCAATGCTCGACGAGATGAACTTGCCGGTAATACCACCCGACCATCGCTCGCTCAGACAATACTGGAACGTGCCCCCTACCATGATGTCCTTGGCCGAGAACTCGCCCAGCTTGATGCCTGACGATGAGGTCTCCAGCATGTCGCCGTAACTCATGTATTGTGCAGAGATAGCGAGTGTTGACAGCTCTCCAATGGCCTTGATAAACGAGGCACTGGCTGTCTTCGTCCCAGACATGTAGGTCATGTAGTTCAGGTTGATGCTCTTGTCGCTCACACCGCCTATCAGTGCGGGGTTATGGAATACCAGTGTGGGGTCATCCTCTGTGATGGTGATGTTGTCGCCACCCAACGCAGCCACATGCGCACTCACCGGTAGGCGCAGGAAGTTGTAGTCCGTCTGACTCTCCTGGGCTGTCATTCGGATGGCAAAAAACAATGCGATAAGCGCAAAAACTCCTTTTTTCATCTAAATTTGTATAAATTCTTGGCAAAGATACTGCTTTTTTCAAATATCTGCACTAATTTTGCAGCAGTAATTTCACTTCGCTGTAAAATATTAACGTAAAAGAAGGCAAAATATTATTCTTATGGAGCAAAAGAAACTGCCACAGGCTGACCTCGAACGTCGTAGAACCACTGGATTCCTCCTGGGACTGGTGCTTGTGCTGGCCCTGTTCTTCGTGGCTTTCGAGTTCGATATGACTGAGTCTTCTGCCTTCGATGCGAATGCTTTGCTCGATGCTGATGACGAGGAGGCTGAGCTCATGCCGCTCTTCAAGCAGGAGGAACAGCTCGTCTTGCTGGCTCCAGAAGAACAGACGGCCCCTGCAGAGAAACTGAACATTGTGGAGGAGGAGGTGGAGCTGCAGCCTGAAGAGCTGAACGTGGAGAATACCACTGACGGCGAAGGCGATGAACAGACCGTCGAAGAGATGCTCAAGGAGATGGGCGACATAGAACCGCCAGAGGTCAACCCGCGCGATAACCCAGAGCGTTTCCGCGTGGTACAGGACATGCCCCAGTTCCCTGGCGGCCCAGTGGCCTTTCTGAAGTGGCTCACCAGCAACCTGAAGTACCCGCCAGGGGCACAGAAGGGAAAGATACAAGGCAAGGTGGTGGCACAGTTCCTCGTCAACGAAGATGGCAGCATCACCGACATCAAGATTACCAAACCCCTGCATCCGCAGTGCGACCGTGAGGCTATTCGCGTGCTACGCTCCATGCCTCGCTGGTCACCAGGCATCGAAAACGACAAGCCCTGTCGCACTCGCGTCTGCATTCCCATCGTGTTTAAACTGTAAAACAATATGAAGACATCTAACGAAATCCTCGACAGCATCAACGCGTTCATCGAACAACTGCCCTACGACCGCAAGCCGTATTCACTCTACGAACCCATACAGTATGTGCTCTCCCTTGGCGGAAAGCGCATCCGGCCAGCACTCATGCTGCTCTCTTATCAGCTTTATAAGGATCAGCCGGAGGATATCCTCATGCCTGCCGTGGCCCTTGAAACTTATCATAACTACACGCTGTTGCACGACGACCTCATGGACAATGCTGACCTGCGACGTGGACATGCCACCGTACATAAGCGCTGGGATGCTAACACCGCCATTCTCTCTGGCGACTCCATGCTGGTACTGGCCTACGAGCGGCTGCTCTCGTTCTTCAACACCCAGCCCCCAACACCCAACACCCAGCACCCAACACCCAACACCCAGCACCTAACACCCAACACCCAGCACCCAACACCCAGCCCCCAACACCCAACACCCAGCACCCAACACCCAACACTCGCCCTCTTCACTGAGACAGCCCTCCAGATAGGTGAGGGACAGCAGTACGACATGGAGTTCGAACGCCGAAATGATGTCCGTGAAGAAGAGTACATAGAGATGATACGCCTCAAGACCAGCGTGCTGCTGGCCTGTGCCATGAAGATGGGTGCCATACTCGCTGGTGCTACCGACGCTGATGCTGATAACCTCTATAAATATGGTGAACAGATAGGACTGGCCTTCCAGCTGCAGGACGACCTGCTCGATGTCTATGGCGACTCCGCAGTCTTTGGCAAGGCCATTGGTGGCGACATTACGTCCAACAAGAAGACCTATATGCTTATCAATGCCCTCTTGCGGGCCAACGACGAACAGCGTGCTGAACTCAACCGTTGGATTGCTGCAACAGACTTCGACCGTCAGGAGAAAGTGGCTGCCGTTACTGAACTGTACAACCAGATAGGCATCCGACAGCTCTGTGAGGAGAAGATCAACTACTACTTCGAGCAGGCCAAGCAGTACCTCACCCACATCCATGTGCCTGAGGAGCGCAAGCAGCCACTCATTGATTTCACTAACGAAATGATGCATCGTGATAAATAATTCCACTCTCCACTCTCCACTCTCCACTCTCCACTATATCGACACCCATTGTCATTTAGACGGCGAAGAGTTTCATGACGACTTGGAAGCCGTCATACAGCGTGCCCAAGAGGCAGGCTGTGAAAAGATTTTTGTGCCTGCCATCGACCTCAAATCATCGCAGGCCTCCATCGACCTTGCACACCGCTATCCGGGCTTTATCTACCCTATGGCAGGCCTGCATCCCGAAGAAGTACGCGCTGACTGGCGCGAACAGCTGGAGTCTGTCCGTTCTTTGCTTCCCCTCCTGTCGGAAGGGGTGGGGGGAGGCTCCATTGGCGAGGTAGGTCTCGACTTCTATTGGACTCGGGAGTTTGAGCAGGAGCAGTTGGAAGCCTTCGAGGAACAGGTGCGCTGGTCAGTAGAGACACGCCTGCCTCTTATGATTCATTGTCGGAAGGCACAGAACGAGATGGTTAATATATTAAAAAGGTACGCGCACGACCTTCCTGGCGGAGTGTTCCATTGCTTCACAGGCAATGAGATTGAGGCGCGTCAGCTCTTGGCTTTCGACAACTTCGTGCTGGGCATTGGTGGTGTGTTCACTTTCAAGAAATCCAACTTGCCAGAAACGCTCCGCTCATTGCTCGCGTCAGACCCTTCATTGCTCACCAGAATAGTCTTGGAAACCGATGCCCCTTACATGGCCCCAGTCCCCAAGCGCGGACAGCGTAATGAGCCCGCCTTCATTCGTTATGTCATCACTCGTATGTCAGAAGCCCTTGGTGTCAGTGAGGAAGAAATCTGCAAAGTTACGAATGACAATGTAGCCCGTGTCTTTGGTCTGAAATGATAAAGATTATTAAAAAGGCAACATTTCTCATTGCTCGTTTCTCGTTTCTCATTTATTTTCGTACCTTTGCATCCGCTTACAAATAAGGAGAGGTGCTCGAGTGGTTGAAGAGGCACGCCTGGAAAGCGTGTAACCGGCAAAACTGGTTCGCAGGTTCGAATCCTGTTCTCTCCGCAAAGCTAGAGAAAAGGATTCAAAGCTTTTGAGGTAAAAGCGAATCCTGTTCTCTCCGCGAAGCGCAAGAACAGGTTCAAAGCTCCGAGGCAAACCCTCGGGGCTTTGTTGTTCTCTCCGCGAAGCGCAAGAACAGGTTCAAAACGCCATAAGGCGAATCCTGTTCTCTCCGCAAGAAGAGGATTCAAAGCTCCGAGGCAAACCCTCGGGGCTTTATTGTTCTCTCCTATACTCCAGTTGTAAGTGACATAGCTTTTTCGAACTAATCCAATTTTTGCTTTAATTTTGAGCGTAGCGACCAATTCTTTCTGTGTGGCCTTAAATCTGTGTATTCCGTGAAATCTGTGTGACATTATAATTTTTGTTTTAATTTTGAGCGTAGCGACCAAATATATAGTTCAATTTTTGTTTTAATTTTGAGGACGTAAGGACGACCAATGATTTCCTTGCTTTCTGTGTGAGATAAAATTCCTCCTCCTAAACAGGGGGAGCCAGAGGGGGCCTCTCTCCACTCTTCCCCATCCCAAACGACAAAAAAAATATAAATATTTCCTTATTCTTTATAAGGAATAGAAAATTTTTCTTAACTTTGCACCCGCATTGCGCCGTACATGCCCTTATGGGCTGTGAAGGTGTGGGTGTATTTTTTGGTACAGCGTCTTACAACGCTTTGTTTTTGGTAGCTTGAACCTGAGAAATTCAACCTTTCAGTCAAGAACATTGCAGAGTAGATGTTTGTGGCGTGGTATGTTTTATTGCCCCGTCTGTGTGCGGTGAGGCACAAGTTGCCTCCGCACACTTTAGGGCGTATATATACCAACGGCGTGAGCGTCATATTCTGTTTGTTTACTGAAAAGGTTTTCTCAGGACCTAAGCGACGAGCAAGCAGAGTGAGAGTTCACGCTCTTTTTGTTTCCTCAGGTCAATATCACTGACCAGGTTCCCAATCGAGAGTGAATAATGCTGAAACCAACGGTCCGGCATCGTCAGGACCGCCACAGGTTGTAGGCAACCGAATGGAGTGCTCATAGCGGGTATTCCCTAATTTCGGTCAGTAGATTTAGACTCGAATTGCCTTTCAACCATCTGAGAATAAGAAGATTAACGTAAGCAGCAAAAGACTGCTTGCGGATTATGAATTGTAAACATACCCTAACATTATTGCAGAAAAGATCTTTCATGCAAGCATTACCAGAAACTGCTAATATCCCCCTGTCTGCTGGCAACAGCAGTGCAGGAACAGGGAGATGGTATGTGCTGACCACCAACAACCCGGGCAAGGCCAAAGGCTACCTGGACCAATGGAACGTGGACGTGGAAGATGGTGCTAACAACGGCAGCAGCATAGGCTCGTTCATCCCCTATACATTCATCGATTCCCAGATCTATGAGCAGGAGAGAAAGCAGGACAGGCTGTCCCTTCGTTCCGCCCTTTATCGTTATCTGTTCGTGCAAGGGGAAACCGACGACATAGAGAGGCTCATCCGAGTAGTTAACCAGACCACAGCCGACCGCATGTTCTTCCTGCGCAATGGAGCCAACGACTATTCCACTATCAATCAGGCAGAAATGGATCAGCTCACCGAGGTCTGTAGCGACGGAAAAATCACGCTGCAGCTGCCCGTCAAGAGCGAAGACCTGGTAGCAGGCAAGGAAATCCCCCTCATAGGCACCCCCTTTGAGAAGTCCGGAGCCACCTATACCATCGTCGATGTCAAGAAGAAGAGCGGAGCCTTCCAGCTCCAGATAGCCCTCCACCTCTTTAACATCACCTTCCAGAACCTCTTCGTCACAGTCCCCGACCTGTCCAAAAGCAGCCCCTTTGCCGAGATAGTAGGCAACACCCAGGCCAAGCTCATAGAAATCTTCATACGTCGTGTAAAAAGCAAGCAGACCAGGGCCGATCGTCAGAGTGATGACCATACCCTTGAAGAGCTGTTCGAGCACCGTACCCTTCTCATGCCCTCCGGAGCCATGCAGCGACACTTCCTTGCCCTCATGCTCATCTGCGCCCAGTTGTTACACAAAGACCAAGAGAAAGCCCAGCTCAAGCAGCAAGTAGAGAAAGAGTTGGCCGCCATAGCCAAGCTGCGTGAGAGCAAGGCCGCCACCGACACCCGTGCCTATCTGCATATCGCCATGTACATAGCCACCAAGCACGCCGCCTACAGAGAGCAGGCCAAGGCCTACGTCCGTGACCACAACCCCCGTTCCCCCTATCTCCGCAAGCTCGTCGCCACCAGCTCCCAGCGCCAGGCCCTCAAGCTCATGGGTTAACCATACATTCGGCAAAATTATGTCATTCCAGACAATCAATTTCCACGGAGGGCATTAGAAGGTAGCAAAATGTCGAAGATTTCCTCATCGTTCCGACAAATTGCAAGTCACAAACATGTGGTTTAGCGTTCAAAAGTGACGTATTTACGGGTCGTAAACCTATGACTTACGAGTGATAAACCTATGACTTACGAGTGATAAACCTATGACTTACGAGTGATAAACCACCCATTTAACAGTGTTGAATCACGGCACCACCATGACACCCCCTTGGGAGCACCCCCTTATACCATACCCTCCCCTCTATATATAAATAGAGGGAGGGGTATGTATAGAGGGGTGGCTCCCCGAGGGGTGCAAAGGTAGCCAGGTACCAACGGCTCTCCCTCATCCGTTAAATATCTGGAAGCAGAAAAACAGCATATTTCTTGCAGATATGGAATAAAATGATTATTTTTGCAATCGAAAAGTAAAATTACCAGAATTAGTTGCAAGTAATATGTGTAGATACAATATGTCGTTCAACGATGCTGTCATGAATGAGATGCGGCCTCACTTCAGAGACGAGGAATCCCTGTTGGTATGGCTGGAGGTCAATATGGACCATCTCATGCGTGAATACATCGCAAGGTTTAAAAGACCTAATATTGATGGAGAGCAATTGCTTAGAAAATTGAATGCGCTGCCTGACACGCCAGCCGGCTTTCTGCAGCTCAACGGCATTCTTGGAAAGCAGGGGGCAAGTTTCTCGTGGGATGATTTGCGTGAGGATGCATATTCTGACAAGTACGGCATATGAAAGTATTCCTTGATACCAATGTCATTTTGGAATTCTTCATTGAGCGTGAAGATGTCCGAACGGCAGAGCAACTGTTCAGCAGACTTAAGGAGGAGAAGGCCGAAATGTACATGTCGGTCGGAAGTTTTTATACGATGCTGTTCCTGATTGATAAGTATTTGAGAAAAGAACTCGGGCTGACAGGTGATGTTCGCATTGCCACACTTCGTTCCCTTGCATTGAAAATTGTAAAGGCTATAAGTATTGCTGGACATGACAACGAGAGCTTGTTGCGCGGAGTTGAAAATATCCAGTACAAGGACATTGAGGACAGTTGTCAGCATGAGGCTGCAGTTGCGAAAGGCTGTGATTGCATCATAACCTACAATGTTAAGGACTATCCTCATTCACTCTTGCCCGTCTTATCTCCAAGTGATTTCCTACTAATGAATAAGGGTTGAATCCTCAGCATTGCGGCAACTATCAAGGCTGACAGGTATCAGTTACGGAGTCATACAAAGAATAAATCGCAAAATGAAACTGGGTCAGTAGAAGGTTTAGCTCGACGTACGCAGTGGAAGTCAACCGTCCCCCTGATCTATTCTTAGCAATCGTGTCATCGTGACCTTGAAGTTTATGGAAGCAATTGAGGTTTGAAGTCCACTGTCACCTCCGAACACGAATCTCACGAATCTGACGAATAGTAGCGGAGATAGCGCGCGTGTAATCTTAACGAAATGTTAAATCGGAGATTTTCTCCGTTTAAGTGCGAAAAAAGTCGTATTTTTGCAAAAAATTGAGTAAAATGGCAGAATTTGTTTCTTCTCAATATGTGAATGATATACTTGGCAGTTTGACCGAGCTTGCGAGCAATATCACCGCTCACGGCAAGTTGAACTTGACCGATATCCATGTGTTGTCAGAAGACTTCTATGCCGGTTTTCTCAATATTGTGTATGGCTTGCGCCTAAAGAACGCCAATGCCGTGCATTCCAATGCCGAAGGCATAGATCTGATAGATGAAGCTGGCAAGGTCATCATACAGGTGTCTGCCACCTGCTCGAAGCAGAAGATTCAGCACTCATTGAACGAGATAGGGACCAAGTATGCAGGTTATCATTTCCGCTTCCTGCCCTTGATAGTCGGAACAGCTTCTTCCCAGAAGAAGCAGATCTTCAACGTTCCATCTGGCATAACATTCAATCCTAAAAGCGATATCATCGAAATATCCATGTTGGTGAGGGAGTTGCAGGCCGACACTACAGGAACCCGTATTGCCGATGCTGCCGCCTTTCTGCGCAAGAACCTTCGCAAGTCGATTCCCGGCAATGACCGACTGATGTCTGGTTTGGAATATGTAATCTCCGAGTTGTCCAAAGATGGCAGTGATGACCCCGATTTCGATGCTACCCCTTTTCGCATAGAAGCCAAGGTGGCGTTCAATGCCCTTTCCTACGGCAAAGATGTCATCAATGAATATATGAGTCAATATACCAAAGTGAGCCGAATCTATGCTGAGTACACCCGTCAGGGACAGAACAAGAGCAAGTCGGTGCTTCAGAAACTGCACAACATCTATCTTTGCCATAAGCAAGAATGCACTGGCGACGAATTGTTCAAGAGAATAGCACAAGAATTGGTCAGCCAGGTAAATGCTTCCAATATGCCTGCCGGTTTCACGGTTGAGGAGTTGGAGATGTGTGTGGATATCCTGATGGTTCATGCCTTTATGGAGTGTAAGATATTTGAAAAGCCCCTATAGCGTATGCTTATCCCCGATCATATCCGTCCAGAAGACAGCATCTACTATAATGGTGCGAAGGTGCTAGGCGAGATGCAGCAAAGCGTCAGTTTGCCGATAGGCGAACTGTATGTCCGTGTCCGAAGTACATTAGACATCAGTTTTGCCAACTTTTTGCTTTGCCTTGACTGGTTATATTTGATAGACTGTGTAGAAGTTAAGAGTGGGAGGGTCGAGTTATGTTCATAAAATCGCTGAAAATAGAATCGAAAGACGGTATTATTCGGGACATGCCATTTCATCCCGGTCTGAACCTCATTGTAGATGAGACACCGGAGTCACAGACCGAGACAGGCAACAATGTTGGCAAGACCACAGTTCTTCGCCTTGTTGACATCTGTTTAGGAAAGGAGCCTCGCAGCATTTATGTCAGTCCCGAAGACCGCAAGACCGTCAATGAGCAGGTGCGCCAGTTCCTGACCGAGAAAGAGGTTGTTGTGACCCTGACTCTGGTAAGCGACTGGAGTCCCGAAGCTCGCGAGGTGGTCATCCGTCGCAATTTCCTGTCCTACGGTAAAGCATTGCGCGAGATTAATGGCCAGACTATTTCCGACACCGACTTCATCCCCGCCTTGCAGCAGGCTCTTTGGGGTGTCAACACCGACAAGCCCACCTTCAGGCAATTGATAGGACATAATATCCGCTATACCAACGTAGCCGTTCATCAGACCCTGCGCTATTTGGAGGGAACAGTGAGCGACACCGTCTATGAGGCACTCTTTCTCTATATGCTGGGCTGTACCTACCAGGGAGCCGATATCCGCGAGAAGACCCTTGACCAGCTCAATACCGAAAGGCGTTTCAAGACCCGTTTGGAGAGCAGTAAGAGCAAAAACATCATAGCCTCCGAGGTGGGAATATTGAAGTCAGAGATTGACGAATTAGAGCGGCAGAAAAAGCAGCTCCATTTGAATCCCGACTTTGAAGACGAGATGCAGGCCCTCACCGACCTTAAGTTCGAAATCACCACACTGTCCTCACAGTTAGGCAGCCTTCAGCTTCGTCGCTCCATTCTGGAAGAAGCCCGCGAGGAATTGCTCAGCCAGCGTTCAGACCTGGATACTGAGAGTCTCCGCCAGATCTACCAGCAGGCCGGACGTTTTGTGCCATCCCTTCACCGTTCCTTTGAGGAACTCTTGGCCTATCATAACAGTATGCTTTCCCAGAAGGCCGAATTTGTAGCCAGCGAATTGCCGTCATTGAGTAGTCAGATATCCAATCTTCAGCGCTCGCTAGAACAACTTCGCAGCCAAGAGCAGCAGACGAGCGATAAGCTCCTGCAATCAGTTTCATATGCCGACTATGAGCAGCTTATCACCACTCTGACTCAGAAGCACGAGCGTCTTGGAGCCCTCGAACAGCAGATACGTCAGATAGAAGAGGTAGATAGTGAGATAGAGAAACTGAATGCCATCATGTCAGATATAGACAAAGACTTGTTTGACCAAGCATTTCAGCAGAACATCCAGACTCAGTTGGACAAGTTCAACAAGCACTTTGCCCGTATCTCCCGTCAATTGTATGGCGAGCAGTATGCCATGGTTTATACTGTAAGCCGCAACAAGAATACCGGTAAAGACGTTTATAAGTTTGGCATAGTGCCAATAGACAGCGATACGGTTAACTTCAGTACTGGTAAGAAGCAAGGCGAAATAACCTGTTTCGATATGGCCTACATTCTTTTTGCAGACGAGGAGGGCATCCCATGCCTTCATTTCGGGTTGTACGACAAGAAGGAACTGATGCACGGGCATCAGCTTGTCGAGACTTCGCGTTTCGTGGGTGCTCATCCCAATCTCCAGTTTGTGGCATCCATCCTTTACGACAAACTTCCAGCCGAATTGAAGGATGAAAAATACTTTGTGGTCAAGCTCAGTCCTGATGACAAGTTGTTCAGGTTCTGATTTTACCCTGCATTTTATGAACGAACACTAATCTCACTAATCTGACGAATGGCTGCGCAAGCAGAAGGATAAATTATTCGATGGTGACATGAACCTCTCTGTCCCCTGTCATTCATACCTTTAGGTGTAAGAGCGTTTAATGCCAAATTGTTACAGACTAAAGATGCAAACCGAGGCTCAAGAAAACAAGATTCAGGAGAAGGACAGTGAAGTCCTGCGCCTGCTTAATCAGATAGCTACGGATATGATCCGCAAGTCTGATGTTGACCGTCTGGTAGAAGAGGCTGTTGCCAAGGCTACTGCAGCATTAAAAGCTGATTACGAGGAGCGCATGAAAGCAATGGCTGCAGAGTATGAGGCAAAGATTGCAGAGCTACAGAATCAGAAGGACGGCAAAGGTGACGACAAGGACCAGACTCCAGGAAAATCTACCAAGAATTCCAGGAAGAAAGGCGGTACTGTTATCTGTAATACCATGGAGGAGGCTATGCAGCGTATTCAGGAAGAGATGAACAAGGCTGCGGTCATGCAGGATCAGGCTTTTGGTGGCGGCAGTGAGAAACTGTCATCCGAACAGAAATCCGCAGTAAATCCTGAGGAGGAGAATGCAGATGATGATAGTAAGGTACAGTCACCGGTAAATCCTCGTGGAGACTATGGCGAGCGCAATAGCGAATCAAAGCCCCGTCCCGAAGAATACAGCAACTACATAAAGGTAGATAAGGAGGATGAGATTACAGTCGATTGCTATCCAGAGGGCTGTGATGAGAACTCAAAGAAATACGGCAAGCGTACGAATGTGATTTGGGAGCTTTCCCTGCCAAAGCTCAAGAAGATGCTTGTTAATCTCTATCGTTGCAAGGTAAACGGCAAGAAAGTCTGGGCTAAGATGCCAAACAGAGACTCTCTACTGAAAGGAACTCATCTCGGAACAATGTACGTGGTAAACCTGATTCTGAATAAGTACCTGAATGGTATGGCAGAGAATCGTACAAAGAAGAGATTATTGGTCTGATTTAATAGATTTTATAGGTTGTGAACTTTTGGAGCAGCGAAGGCATACGAAAGCTGGCTTTCAGTTTGCTGAGTCGTGACAAAAGTCGATGAAGTCATAGTATTGACCTGAACAGTTTTGTTCACAGTCAGTGGCATAAGCATACCAAGGCTGCATAAATTAAGTTAAAAACAAAGATTTTCCAACTTCTTTACAAACTCTTGGAATCCTCATTCACACTGAGGATGTAGAGATTTTGGGCCCAAGATTCGGACGCTTACTCTTTGTTGCAATTCATATGTTCATATAACTTTCCCCTAAAACTGCTATCAACGTTTCTTAAAATGCCTAAGGTTAGTATATTACATATTTCAGATTTACATAAGATTCCTGATACCAGCTATGAGTCATTGGTTCAGTCACTGTTGGATGATAGGAATTCATACGTTGCACAAGGTGTGATGTCACCAAACTACATCGTAGTAAGTGGTGATCTTATACAAGGTGGCAGCACAAATGATGAGATTGCAAGTCAGTATTCTGATGTTAAGACTTTCCTCATACGGATATGCCATGAATTTCTCGCAGATGACAGAGGTAGATTAATTATTGTGCCAGGTAATCATGATGTCAGTTTCCCCGACTCTCGTTTGAGCATGACGCCTGAGGCAACTGATAATCGGCTAGACAATCTGAAAGACTTGAAAAGCCACAACTCTGAAATACGCTGGAAATGGGATGACTTCTCTTTTTACAAGGTTACTGACAAGCTTCGCTATTCAGAGCGGTTCCAACATTTTATTCGCTTTTACAATGACTTTTATGCTGGCATTAGGCAGTATCCAGACCATCCGACAAAGAAGGCAGAGTGCATACCATTCCCAGAAGATAAAGTTACTTTTACTCTTTTTAATAGTTGTGATGGCCTAGACCACTTAAATGATTCTGCCAATATTGACGAAGATGCACTGTCTTCCGTGATGCAGGATTTACGTGAGAATTTTAACAGCGGCCTCCTTAACATCGGCGTTTGGCATCATCATTATTATGGAGCTCCATTTGAAACAAACTATCTAAATCGTGAAAGAATTGCTGCTATGTCTCATCGTTTTATCAGAATAGGCTTGTTTGGTCATCAGCACATGAGCCAGGTGGCAGAGTTCTTTTCTGGAGACCTTGCCTTCTCGGAGGGTCTGGATAACGACAAAATTCTTTTGGTGAGTTCAGGAACCCTTTTCGGGGGTTCACGGGAATTGCCTTATGGTTGTAAACGGCAATATAATATTATAGAGATCGACATAAAGAATGGAGAGGCAGATGTTGTGATACATGTGCGTGAGGATCACAATGTTAATGTGCAGAGTAAGATACCCTATTGGGGTCGTAAAGATTTCAATCCGACAGGTAGTATTTCGACAAAGGTGTCTCTTAAGCATCTTACTGAAGACGAACAGATTGCGCAATTTGTTCGATATGTTAAAACGAACGGTGCTTATGTATACGGTTTGGAGTATATGCAGTCAAATGGACTAACGGGAGGAATTTTTAACAAGTTGCGCTCCGACTTCTTGAGAAACCTTAAAGATGACGATTACATTCTACATCACCTTGTTCCACAAACAAAGGAGGAATATATGTTGAAAATTTCCACAGCTGCTAAATCAGGTGAAGCCAGTGTTAAACGGGCGTTATTAACCGATCCATTGTTGCAAAGCTACTTGGAAGATCCAGTCATAGAAGAAATGTATAAAAAGTTATCAGTCTAATATCGCGTGCTATGGAACAGAAATATATGGGACTACGGTTCGATCCCGATGCAATGATACGTTTGTTGGGTGTTCAGCTTTATGATACGCCTATGGCTATGTTGCGCGAGAATGTTCAGAACGCATACGATGCCATTCTGCAGCGTATGCTGCTTGATTCCAAGTTTAGGGATGGGCGAATTATTATAGAGATTCTTGGTAATCGAGTGACCGTAATTGACAACGGAGTTGGCATGGACGACAAGAATCTTCAGGACAACTATTGGACGGCAGGCAACAGTGGAAAGAACACAGAAGAAGCACGTCAGGCAGGAGTCGTTGGACATTTTGGAATAGGTGCTTTGGCTAATTTTGGGGTATGCTCACGTTTAGAAGTAGATACTCTAAAACTTGGTCATACTATCAGGTATAAATGTGTAGCTGAGAAAGATAAACTTGACGGCCAACAGATTGCTCTTCATGAGGTGGTAGATGACACAGCCTGTTATGGCACTAAAGTGACTGCCACACTGCTTGATGGAATACAATTCTCTCCCGAACAGGCCGTTAGCTATTTAGCTAAATACGTCCAGTATATTAGCATCCCAGTCATTCTTAATGGAGTGGAAATTCCTCGGAAACTGGTTGCTGTCGAGAAAAGCCGTGTTAACAGCAAATTCTTTATGGGGAGTTATGAGAGCGACGGCATCTTTTTTGACTACATTGTTAGTTATCAGAACTTTCAGCCTGTCAAACCCCAAATCCTTATCAGCAATATAAAGATGTATGGGCAGTCGGTGCAAGGAACGTTTTTCCTGAGCAATGACCAACGAGAGATTTTTGCCCTTAACAATGGTTTTGGCATATCTTCCGTTCAGTTGTATTCGTCTTTCAGCCTTGGTGGTATGGCAGATTTTCGTTTTCTCCAACCAACAGCAGGAAGAGAGACTATTTCTCAGGATTCGCTCCGAATGTTACAGAATATTTTCGCACATGTGGAACGCTTTTGGGCAGAATTAATTGCTGATGACGATCTCGCTGATGGCTATAGGGATTTTCTTGTCTACGCCAATGACCATTTCCAGATAGAATTGGTGAAGAATATACGTATCAACGTAGAGGGATATAAGGAAGATAATATCCGTCTTCGCGATATTAACACAACCGATTTTGCTTTCTACAGAGGCGGTGATAGCCAGATAAAGAAGTCGTTACTCAGTTCTGGAACAAAAATGCTCTTCCCATCTAGTGAACAGCCGCGTCGAAGAATCCAGCTCAACTACTTGACCCAAATGGGTGTAGAGGAGAAAAAGGATGAGGTTCGTATCATACATTTGTATAAACGCGACGAATTGTCTTCAGAAGAGTTTATGCTTATTGATGACATACGCCGTACAATTGAAGATGACTATATCATACAGAATGTAGATGTCTGTTTGGCCGATATTTCAATGGGGGTCAATGTGTTGGTGGAGTTTAACAAGAAGAAAAGCTTCGCAATCTATATAACTCCTGATAATGCAGAGGTCAACAATCTGATTGATAATCAGAGTAATTATAACCTCTATCTTTCTCTGGTAAAAGACTACGTACGTGTAGTTCTATACAATCAGTTTGTGTCGTTTATTCCGAGAGACCAAAAAGAGCGAGCAGCATATATTAATGAAGCTTTGGAGCGCAAGCGGGAAGAGTTTGACATAGACTATTCTGATGTGTCTGAGATAAGAACCGCCCTTCGTCTTCTTGACGAAGGTAAGATTTCAAACAGGGAATTTATGGAACGTTCTGCGCATGCCCGGAAAGGTAAGCAAGAACAAGTCGTTGACAGTGCTCAGGTAGGTGACTTAGAAAGTGTGGTGTCAACATCTGCCACAGCCCCCAGAGTGAATCGCAGTAACAGACGGGCAATCGCAGCAATGGAAGAGCAATTCCTTTTTGTCCCACAGCCTCCTATCAAGGAACTTTCTGTCAGAACAGACAAAAAGATTCTCCAAACATCCGATGAAATAGTCACCCTGCATAGCCATAGGATGTTCCTTGCTTTATCACCACGTTTTAATAGAGATCACCGATCTTTTATGCTTTATGCCCATAGCACTAAAGTGATATGGAGCATGCATAGGATTATTTATATCTTCACAGACCAAAATAACAAGACATCTCTTTATTATGAGATGGCACTAACCCATAAGTTGGATGAGACAAACACGGGTGGCGACATCCTCGTTAGTACGACTATTATAACAGAGAATGCCATCTTTGTTCCAATACCGCGACAGTTGTATGACTATTTTAGTCTGAAGCAAGGAACCTCATTGAAATTTATGGTACATTATGACAAGGTAAATGAATAAAATGATCTATTCATGGTGAACCACTTTGTAAATGATGAACATATCAGCCTTCAGACCTCAGCCATCAGACATCTTAATGTGTTATCAGGATTATGGCTATCCTTCATACATAGATAGAAAGGCCAATTAATAATTAGCTGGCGAGGCTGGAGGATTTGCGAAATGTGAATATAAATAACAGAATATTTATTCCTGACATAAAGAATTATGAATGAACAACAGCGTAGAGAATTCGAAGCTCAGCTTGAGCGAGCAAATTATAGAGCTGCTTATGAGCTGTTGAATGACCCTAAAAAGGTTTTGTTGAGATCTTTCTATGAGAATCATTTTGATGAAATCGAAGACATACTTCGTTATACAAAGCCACGTATGACCTTAGAAGAATATAAAGCACTCGACCCAACAATGGCGAGTGAGTTGTATGAAGATAGATTATTTGTTTATCAAGTCAATCTTGCTATCGTAGATGGCGTGTTGACTAAAGATAATTTCTGATGTTACCTAATCTATGGCGAAGAAGAAGGTTGCACGATATTTGATGGAAGAGGCAGCGGCGAGGGAGGCGGCTGAGGCTGTGGCAAGGGTGGCGGAGAACCGTGATCCTTTGGTGGCACAGGTATTGGCAACGCCTGTGAGTATGACTAGAGATGGTAATGATGAAGAGATTCTGAATCATGATGTTGCATTATTAGGTGCAGACAAAAAAGTAGAGAGAGATGTTAATGGAAATATAAATAAGGTGCTGGTAACGGAGACCTATACTTACCATAAGAAGCATCGCGAGCAGCATGAACCGGGCAGCGGACTTTGGAAAGTAAGTAAGGCAAAGGAAAAGGAGTCTTTTCAGAATTGCCGTGCAAATGGAGCCTTTACGAAATGGAAGACTAATACACATAAAGGATGGGGATTGATTTTTGATGCCAACAGTTCGGCTCCAGCCATACTGGGCCAAGGAGTTGATCATGAGGGAAATATGAGTGATGTAAAGGTCTGTAAGTTTGTCGAAGGTAATGCCCAGCGTTGGCATGGTTATCCAATCAACTATCGTAGCTTGAACGAGGAAACTATTTGTGACTCAGCTTTTGAGTACTGGGAAAAAACTCTGAATGTGATTGATAAGTCTGATATCAACGATATAAAGAATAAAGAGGAGAGCCCATTGTCATGAAGATTATAATAGAAGGTGATTTTTTTGATTGTCAAGTACTTCGCGACAGGATATTCCTATGGGATACATGGGGACAGCTTTTTGTTTATGATATCAGGGAAATGCTATTAGAGGAGTTCCAACATATCAGGAATAATTATATACTTACAATTGATAGAAAGACCCTGGATGGGATGTGTGTAGCCAGAGTGAATGTAAAAGGTGGTATTTATCCTCTAGATAGTGCTTTCATGGATGATAATTTATATACATCTACAGAATCAGGACTATACAGACGTTATATTCAGGTAGGCAGACGCTTTTCTGACTTTAATAATGGGAAAGTAAAAAAAATAGTGGATACTCCTATTTATCAGATGGCCAAGGGAAGAGGCTATATAGCTTTAGCCGGTCAGAAGGAAGGACTATTCGAGTTGTATAATAGCCGAAAATTTAAAATAAGGAAATACGGACATCCTATTAAAGAAGTAGGTAAAGACGTTTATTCTGTGAATACTAGCTATACACATAGTGTGTGGTGTGAAGAAGGTAACATATTCAGTACAGATTATAAAGGTAAAGCCTTCGAAAGTCATTATCGTTATAGCTTGAAGAAAGATGAAACTGGTAGGGTGTTAAGGACATATTATAAGAGAGAGGAATTTCCGATGTTAAGAGCCGGAAGGCCACTATTGTTGTCATCAAAGAAGCTGCAAGAAGCGAATAAGAGATATCTGGTAGTATATAATGAAAAGCCCGAATACAGTTTTATTGTAGATGGGACTATGGATGCAATACCCATTTCAAGTAAGCCAAGACGATCTTTCAAAGGCAAGTATGGAATTGTCATTGAAGCCAAGAAAGAGTTGGTAGTAGTGAAACCCAATAATGAGATAATACGCATTAAAGGCCCAATTACTCGAAGCAGGAACACATCGTCTTTCCTAGGAAAGGAGAACTTGATAGTTGTACTTAATGATAAAGTCATTATTGGGGATGTGAGTGATGACTGGAATGAAAATGAAGGTTCATATTGATAGTAAACGAAAGTACCTAGTGATAGAACCACGTAAACAATAATTTCTGAAATAAACTCCGTTGGACCCCCCCTGTTTTAGCTTTTTAGTGGCAGGTCCTCCGGAGAAAACAACATTTTAATAACATAAAAAAGCAGTAAGCGTCCGAACCTTGGACCTGGCCTAATTTGGTTGAGATAAAATATTTTTCT
>ERZ842401.698-NODE-698-length-49336-cov-10.721272_pt1 | contig 49336 bp, 25 predicted proteins | sample MGYA00521270_ERZ842401 | MGnify/ENA primary metagenome ERZ842401 (study PRJEB31892, sample SAMEA3878208) | bioreactor metagenome | biome: Moose rumen | place: Sweden | collected 2011-10 | study: EMG produced TPA metagenomics assembly of the PRJEB12797 data set... | reverse complement strand
GAGTAAAGCTTGCCGTGAGAAGTCAGCCGAGGTCATAGTACCTGCCAATGATAGCAGCAGGGAAGGACTGAACCCGACCGAAGTGTACAACCTATAAAGACTATCGTATGAAGGAACGAATGCAGAAAATGCCGACGCAGAGCGGCAGCTGCCCACAGCGGAGTAGGCCGGAAGCCAAGGGAGCTGTGGGAGTGCAGACTTTCATGCGCGTGGTCGATGGCTGTCTCACTACGGAGCAACCTATGCGATACCCCCTGTTGGAACAGATTCTGTCGCCCGACAACCTCAACGCCGCCTACAAGCAAGTGATGCGCAACAAGGGAGCGGCGGGCATAGACAGGATGGACTGCGACCGATTGCTCAGCTATCTTTTGGAGCAAAAGGACGCACTGACGGAGAGTATTCGCCAGAGGACTTACCGTCCTAACCCCGTCCGCAGGGTAGAGATACCCAAGGATAATGGTAAGAAGCGTCTGCTGGGCATTCCCACCGTTGTGGACAGGATGATACAGCAGGCCATCGCCCAAGTACTGACCCCCATCTATGAACGCCAGTTCAGCGACGGCAGCTACGGCTTCCGCCCGAAGCGTGGAGCGAAGCAGGCTTTGGTACGTGTCACGGAGATAGTAGGGGAGGGCTACCGCTATGCGGTGGGCATCGACCTTGAACGCTTCTTCGACACGGTGAACCATGCCAAGCTGATAGAGATACTGCAACGGACGATAAAGGACGACGCGGTCATCTCTCTCATCCACCGCTACCTCAACGCGGGCGTGATGATAGGCACTAAGGTAGAGCCGACCCGCGAGGGCACGCCGCAGGGCGGCCCTCTGAGTCCGCTTCTTGCCAACGTGCTTCTGAACGAGCTCGACAAGGAACTGGAACGTCGCGGCCATCCCTTTGTGCGCTATGCCGACGACGGCCTAATCTTTTGCAAGAGCCGCCGCGCAGCAGAGCGCGTAAGGGACAGCATCACCGAGTTCATAGAGGGCAAATTGAAGCTAAAGGTCAACCGCGAGAAGACCGAGTGCGCCTATATAGGCAGATTGAAGTACCTTGGCTACGGCTTCTACGTGCGTGACGGCAAGTGCCGTCTGCGCCTGCATGAGAAGAGCGAGGCCAAGCTGCGCCGCAAGCTAAAGCAGATTACTTCACGGAGTAACGGCATGGGCTATGAGCAGCGCAAGACCGCCCTGCGCAACTTCCTGCGAGGGTGGACGGAATACTACAACCTCGCCGACATGGCCAGCAAGGTCGCAATCATTGACCAATGGCTTCGCCGCCGTCTGCGCATGTGCATCTGGAAGTCGTGGAAGAAGCCACGGACAAGGGTGAAGAACCTCATCCGATGCGGCATTGACAAGTGGCACGCGCACCAATGGGGCAATACGAGCAAGGGTTACTGGCGCATAGCAGGCAGCTGGATACTCGACCGAGCCATCGGTGACGAGGCACTCCACAAGGCAGGCTATAGCTGGATAGGTTGTTATTACAGCGCATCCGCGCTGCCGAAAGGTTGAGGAACCGCCGTATGCGGAACCGCTTGTACGGTGGTGTGAGAGGACAAGTGAACACGAAAAGAGGCGAACACCTCTGATTAGTGTTCACCTCCTACTCGATTTGTGGAGGAGGGTAACTACTAAGCGTTTACCAAGAGGCTAAGGTTCAGAAGCGTACTTTATAGGTTTGCGCGCCATCGCGCACGATATATACATCGTGTAGGCGGGAGAGGGAGGTGGCCACTACGCGGCGGCCATTGATAGAATAGACATCCACGGCTTGCCTACTGACGCTGTTTACAAACTTTCCGTTGTGTATGGCGAGTTCCGAGGGACTTATCTCGGGTATGGCGACGGACGTTTCTGTTTCGCCTGATACGCCCGCATCGGCGAATACGGCAGCGTAGCGACAGCCTACATCGCTGGTGTTTGTGCCGTTGCCCCAGTTGAGAATACGCCAATTGTTGGAGGTCTCGCCTTGGTTGAGTTGTGAGTTGCCGCTCACTACGGTGAAGAGACAATTCATTAGTCCGCTTGTGTTGAGTGTCCAACCCGTGGTGGGCTGTGTGTCGCTGGTTATCATTTGTGTAGAGGGCGAGGTGACAGCCACCGGTGTGATATACGTGTTGTCTGCTCGGTTGATGATGTCGTACGCTCCATCGGCGCGTAGCACAAATTTCCACTGTGAGGCTTCTCCGCTGGGTGCTGTCTCGCCTGTCATTCCCTGTCCTGCGCCGTGTGAGGTGGCGTAGCGTGGCCGGTCGGGTGTGTAGAGGTAGTACCAGAAACAGGTGTCGGCACTGGTGAGCGGTTGTCGCAGTTCGGCGAGTTGGGTGGAGAGACGGCGTGCCATAGCGGTTTGCGTGGAGTAAACATTGTTGCTTTCGTACTTCGACGTACGTATGTTATAGAGCTGGGGTGTACTCTTATAGCCCGTTTCTATCCCGGTGCCCCATTGTGTGGCGTTGCCGTTGCTGGGTTCTATGTATTTCCAGTATTTCACACGGTAGGAGAGTGCTCTGCTCTGCGCCATTTCCACCACAAAGTCGCGGTTTCGTGTGTCTTCGCCGAGCCACGTGGTGATGTTGTTGCGACTGTCGTAGGCAGCACCGAGGGGTAGGTCAACGCCGACGAGTGCGGCGAGCGAGGCGATGTCGTCGATGTGTGAGATAAGTGCGTCGGACACCATCGGCTCTTTGATTTTTGCTGGCCAGTTGACGATGAAAGGTACGGCGGTGCCGGCTTCAAACATACTATATTTCCCTCCGCGCCAAGGGCCTCCGGGCTTATGTGTTCCCGCGAGTTCGGCGGCTTGGTCTTGGTAGCCATCGTCGAGTACGGGGCCGTTGTCGCTGGTGATGATAAGCAGCGTGTTATCGGCGATGCCCAGTTCTTGGAGCGCATCGGCTATAGCTCCGACGGTATAGTCGAGTTGTAGGATAACATCGCCGCGCAGTCCCATAATGCTCTGCCCCCGGAAGCGGTCGGCGGGATAGCGCGGCACGTGTGGGTCGTTGGTGCAGAGATACATAAAGAAAGGTCGGTCTTTGTTTTCGCGCATAAAGGCTACGCTCTTGGCAACGATGCTGTCGGCGAGGTCTTCGTCGCGCCACACGGCTCGTCCGCCGCCTTTCATATATCCTATACGTCCTATTCCGTTGACGATGGACTGGTCGTGTCCGTGGCTGGAGAGCATTTTGGTGAGCAGTTCGGGATTGTCGGCACCGGTGGGTTCGCCTTCAAAGTTGCTTATATAGGACACATAGATAGGATTGTCGGGGTCGTGGTTGGCCACACGTCCCTGCTCTATGAACACACAGGGCACGCGGTCGGCAGTGGCTGCCATAAGGAAGTGATAGTCAAACCCTATGTCGCGCGGTGTCCAGTCGAGTTCGGCGTTCCAGTCTTGCTCGCCTCCCACGCTGCCGAGTCCGAGGTGCCACTTGCCGATGGCTGCTGTGCGATATCCGGCGCTATGGAACATATCGGCCAGTGTGTATTGGTCGGGTTTGATTATCATCCCTTCGTTGCCGGGAGCTATGTCTGTGCCGGGCCGTCGGAAGGCGTATTCGCCGGTGAGCAAGGAGTAGCGCGAGGGCGTGCTGGTGGAGGCGCAGGCGTGGCAGTCGGTGAAGCGTATGCCGTGTGCGGCTATGCTGTCGATGCGCGGTGTGGCGATGCGTGTAGCCCCGTAGCAGGAGAGGTCGCCGTAGCCGAGGTCGTCGGCAATGAGAAAGATAACATTTGGCCGTTGCGTGGTCTGAGCCAAGGCACTGGCTGCTACGCCGAGGCACGGCAGGAGTGAGAGTGTGAGCGGTTTCATCGTCATAGCGAAAAGAGTATCAAGAGCGATAATTTTGTAGATGATGGATGGAGTTCTGTGTTCCGTGGGCAAAAATAGGGTTTATCTTTTGCGCAGGCAAATGATTGTGTGCAAACTTCGCTGGTAAGGTGCTTGCACGAATGAGCCTGAATGTTTATTTTCGCACCGTTGTTTTCCCAATGTTTCTTATCTATGGCTGTGATTAGGATCAGCGATTTGTGCGATGATGCTCTCTCGCCGTATGTCCGGCTTACAGAGGCTCAGCTGCGTCGTCGCGACAATCCCGCAGAGGCGTTGTTTGTGGCCGAGAGTCCTAAGGTGATACTTATGGCACTCGCGGCGGGTTTGGAGCCTGTGTCGTTGCTTTGTGAGGAGCGCCACATAGTGGGTGATGCTGCGGAAATCGTGGCGCGTTGCCCCGGTGTGCCGGTTTATACTGCCGAGCGTGCTGTGCTGGCATCGCTCACGGGCTATACGCTCACGCGTGGTGTGCTTTGTGCGATGCGTAGGCCGCGGGCTTTGTCGGCGGCTGAGGTGTGTCGTGATGCGCGGCGTGTTTGTGTCATCCACAGTGTGACGGACACGACGAATATCGGTGCTATCTTTCGTTCGGCAGCGGCACTGGGTGTAGATGCTGTGTTGCTCTCGCCTCAGACGTGCGACCCGCTCAACCGCCGTGCTGTCAGGGTGTCGATGGGCAGTGTGTTCTTGGTTCCGTGGGCATGGTTGGGGACGTCGGGTGTGTGTGCCGAGTTGCGTGCTTTGGGCTTTCGCTCGGCAGCGATGGCACTAACGGAGCGCGCTGTGTCGCTCGATGATGCGATGTTGCGTAAGGAGTCGCGCTTGGCCATTATTCTCGGCACGGAGGGCGATGGCCTGCCGCCCGATGTGATACGCGGGGCGGACTATGTGGTACGTATTCCTATGGCTCACGGTGTGGACTCGCTCAATGTGGCGGCTGCCTCGGCTGTGGCGTTTTGGCAGTTGTGCCGTGGGTGCTAAACGTGGACACCGCGGTTTATTCTTGGCAGATGTGTCGGAAGTCGCAGTAATTGCAGTGTTCTTTGCAGAAGACGGTGCTTTGGAACGGCTGTTCGGTGTTGAGGATTTCGCCGACGAGGTTGTGGAGTGCTTGCTGAAATTCGGGGAGTAGCGGGCGCACGTTGCCATCGGAGTTTTGGCCTAAGGAGATGAAACTATCGTAGTCGGGCTTGATGGCTTCGTTGGTATAGTGTAGGGCGAGGTGTATCGGCAGCGTTGTCTCCTCGGCTACGGCCAGTGCGTAGAGAAAGGTTTGGAAGATGTATTCGGGGCGTTGTTTCTGACGTTCAAAAAGATCGGGGACAGACTTAAATTTCTCTCGGCTTTTCGGAGAGCCTGTTTTATAGTCAAGCACGCGCAGGAGTTCCTGCCCCTCGGCGTTTCTTACTCTGTCAAGGCGGTCTATCGTCCCGCCTATCCTTACGCGGTGTATGCCGCTGGGTAGGCTTACTTCTATAGTGGTGTAGATGTTCCGCTCAAGTGCTACGATGTTTATCTCGCTTAGGCGTGCGTCGGTTTTCAGCAGGTTTTTCAGCAGTCGTTTCAGCACTTCGCGCTCTACGGGATAGTTGTTGAGCGTTCCGGGCAGGTTGCTTTCTGCTTCTTGTGTTTTCAGGAAGGCTTCTTGCAGGTATTCGTTAAGTCGCTCATCTGATTGTTTGCTGAGGAAGCTGTTGATGGTGGCGGGATAGATGGTGCGTGTGCATTGTTGAGAGAGTTCGGAATAGATGAGTTGTGCTGCGTTGTGGAAGATAGTGCCGAAGTGGTTTTTTGCTATGCTCTCCGTGGGTTCTTGGAAGGCTTTGAGTCGGTGTAGGCGTTGGAAGTAGAACTTCACGGGACACGTCAAATACATATTGAGTGCCGAGGGCGACAGTTCTGTGAGCCTCGGTGCTATGTCGTCAGGCTTAGGTATTTCGAGGGGTGTGTGTGCAGTGGGTTTGCTCTCTGCTTGTAGTGTTATGCGTTGTACGTTGAGGCTTGGCACTTCGAGCATCAGGGCTGTCATATAGCGCGACATCTCGCCTATGTTTGTTGCTGTGTCGGCGGTGCTCCAAAGCAGTGTGACGTGTTTGGCTCGGGCTATGAGGCGTTGGAAGTAGTGGGCGTAGAGGGTGTCGTTTTCTCGGTGTGTGGGCAGATGATAGGCTTCGCGCAAGAAGTAAGGTATGAACGACTCGCTTGTGGCGGTTCGTGGCAGGTGGTGGTCGTCGGCGGAAAGTATAAGGACGTTGTCGAAGTTGAGGCAGCGTGTTTCGAGCAGTCCCATTATCTGCAGTCCTTCCACGGGTTCTCCGCTTAGCGGTATGCTTTCGCGTCGCATCACTTGTTTGAGTATGCGTTGTAGTGTGAGAGCTCCGATGGTGAGGTGTCCTTTCTCTACGAGCCTACCGAGGCGTGCGAGTATGGTGTAGGCGAGAAAGCGTGCCTCTCTCTCAAGCACATCGGAGGGTGTGGGCGGTGTTGTCGGCTCTTCTTTTTCTTCTTGCGGCGTTGTGGCAACAAGTGTGGTTAGTTCGTTGAGTATTTCTTTGGCCGTTGCGCCTTTTTTTTCGAGTTGCTCGCTGTGTCGTGCGAGTGTGGCGTAGGTTTGTGTGGCCACGAGTGGATATCCTTTAGTGATGTTTATGCTCTCGGCTTCTGCTGGCAGAGCGTGTAGCACGGGCTGTAGTAGGTTTTCGTCGCATAGTACGATGGCGGTGCGTCGGGCATCGGGTGTGAGGTGTTGTTTGAGCCACGGGGCTACGTAGCGTGCTTGTGCGCCGTCGGTAGTGGCGGAGATGTATTCAATGGTTTTGGGTTGTAGCAGGTTGTGGAAACACTCTTCGGGCAGTGCGTTGGGAAAGTCTTGTAGGTTTCGGCGCATGGTTTGTGCCTCGGGGCTGTCGATGGTGAGTAGGTGGGCATCGTAGTCCCAGTAGAAGAGTACCTCTGTTTCGCGTTGTAGGAGTTTGAACAGTTGTTGTTCCACTGCGTTAAGCACGTTGAAGCCAACGATGGCCACTCGTTCCACGTTGTGTGGCAGGGCTACGCGCTCTGCTTTGAGGTTTTCCACGGCTTGGCGTTGTTGCATCCCTTCGTAGGCGAGGCCTTCGGCGTTTAGTTCTTTTCTTAGGGCGTTGTAGATTTGAGGCATGGCTCGCCACAGATGTAGGAAGCGCCGGCGGATGTAGGAGTTGTGGTCGGGGTCGAAGTCTTTGAAGAATTGTCGCAGAACGTGTTTTTGTTCTTCAGTGAGGAAGTCTTTGGCTTCTATCTCCCTGAGGTCTGCGATGTTGACAAACAGCGTTTGTGCATCGACAAGTGCTTTGTCCACGTCGTTAAAATCGGCGAGCAGTCGCTCTGCCCAACCGTAGAAGGTGTCGAGGGTGTCTGGTTCGTGGTGTGCGGCTCGTGTTATTTCGGCGTAGTGTCGGTAGATGCGGCATGCGGTGTCGATGGGGTCGGCCAGGGTGAGCGGGCAGAAGAGTTCAAAGAGTCCGTTGATAGTGGTGTACTGTGGTGCCCAGCGTGTCTCGTTGTCTTTTGTGAGGTATTCGTCGAGGAACAGGCTGGCTCGCTTGCCGGGAAACACCACGAGTGTATGGCTCAAATCGTTGTGTGTGCGTTTGAGTAGGTCGTGGGCTACGTGTTGTAAAAAGGGCATCATAGCAAAACGGGGTGGGTGTCGGGGTGGAGGGTAGAGGGATGATGTTTTTTCCGGGCGGCTTGAAATTTTTTTTCAAGGCACTCGAAATTTTTTTCAAGTGCTTTGAAATTTTTTTCAAGTGCTTTGAAATTTTTTTCCGGACGGCTTGAAAAATTTTTCCGGGCGGCTTGAAAATTTTTTTCAAGGCACTCGAAATTTTTTTCAAGTGCTTAGAAATTTTTTTCGAGTGCTTAGAAATTTTTTTCGAGTGCTTTGAAATTTTTTCTGGACGGCTTGAAAAATTTTTATTGTATTGCAGGTTTGGTTAAGACCAGTGATAGTCTTCCTCAAAACGGTCGTAAATCACTGGTGCTTTGATTTTGAGGGACTTGAAAATGGCTGCTATTTCGTCTTGTTCTTTGGGTGTTATCTTGCGTTTGCCGCTACGCATTTCTGTGTAGTATCTGGTTTGTCCGAAAGAGCTGATAAGTTGGTTGCGCAGTGCTTTGATGTATTGGCCGGGTACGTTGTTGAATACATTGGCCAACCCTATGGCGTAGCGCACCTTTTCGGTGGAGCGGAAGTGTGGGCAGTCCTGCGTGCCGACGCTCTCGACTCGTGGGTTGAGGCAATTGAACGTTTGTTTTGAGGCATCTACGTTTTGCGCGGCGAGATAGCGCAAGCAGTCTTTGTGCAGCGGACATTTGTCCAAGAGGCAGCAGACGAAGCTATAGGGAATATTCATTTCTGTTAAGGTATTAAAGGTTATTAACTTTGTGTTCTATGATTTCGTTTTGGAATACGTACCATACGTAGGCTTTAACGTTTTGGTGTCCCATTTGTCGGAGCATTTGTGCGTAGGCTTCCAGTTGCTCGATGTGTGTGGCTTTTTTGTTTCCGAACTTATAGTCTATAACGATGGTATGCCCTTGTTGCATCATTACGCGGTCGGGTCGGCGGCGTTGTAGCGTGCCGTCTGCGGCGCGATGTAGTATTGTGGCTTCGCGTAGTAGTGTCCACGTGTCGTTGAACCACTGTGCGGCTTGTCCTGTGGTGATGCGTTTTGTGATGAACGTGCGTGTTTGGGCTTCTTGTTCTTTGGGGAGTAGCCCTTCTTCAACGGCTCTTCTCACGGCGGTAGGTACGTCGTCGGCGTTGGCGATGTGTTGGAAGATGTAGTGGTAGAGTTTGCCTTGGTTGATATATTCGTTTTGTCTCTGCTGTTCGTTGTTCTGTTCGTGGAACTCGGTGGCTTGTGTGCTCTGTCGGAACTCGGCGCGCCACGTGGCAGTGGGCAGTGCGATGTGTTGCAGCTCGGGAATGGTGCGCAGGGGATTGTTGGGGGAGGCTCTGCCGGCTTTGTCGGTGTTGGTGGTGCCGACGGGTGTGCCGATGCTCATCACGAACGGCGTGGGCTCGTCGGACGGCACAACATAACTGGCCACCAGTTGTCCCACGATGGAATTGTTGTCTTTGTTTTTTTCTTTCTTCAAATCCACCCAGAGCAGCAGGTTGTGGACGGCGCGTGTAAAGGCCACGTAGAGTAGGTTGAGGTTTTCCACGCGCTGTCGAAACATCTCGCACTGATAGGCTTCGTTATACACGGAGTTGTTCATCGTCTTCGAACATTCTATCGGCAGCAGGGGCATCTGCGAGTAGGGCTTCTGGTTGGGCTTACACCATAGTATGTTTTGTTTCCACAAGGAAGAATGCTCGCATACTTTCCACTTGAGGAATGGCATCAGTACGGTGTGGTAGGCAAGTCCTTTTGAGGAGTGTATGGTTACGAGTGCTATGCCTTCGGTGTTTGCTGCGGCGATGGTTTCACTGCATAGTTTTTCGTCCCAGTGTTTCAGGAATTGCTTTATGTCGCTTCGCTCGCTCTGTAGGAATGCTTTGACGCTGTCGAGAAAGGTGAAAAGATATTCTTGCTGTCCTTCTATCTGTCCGAGTTTGAGCAGGGCGATGATTTGTTCGCATTTCTCGTAGAGCGGCATTCGGCGCAGGTGGCTCCATTCTTTTCTCAGCGCGGGCGGCAACAACTCGTCGCGGCGGCTGAGGAGCTCTTCCCAGGCGATGTCCTGTGCGAGGATGTCGTGGTAGTAGGTGCGTAGCAGATAGGTCAGTGCCGCCGTGTCGGCGGAGTGGCGCATATAGCGCAGTGTGGCAATGACGGTCTGCACGGCGGGTGAGGCCGACAGTCGGAAAGCATCGGCGGAGATGAAGGGGAGTTCGGGGTGGGCTATCACCATGTGGTTCATCAATAGTTGAGCCTCTGTTTTGGTGCGTACCAAGATAGCCATATCTCGAAAGGGCAGTCCGTGGTCGTGGTGGAGTGTGGTGATTTGGCGTGCTACGTCTTCAAGGATGGAGAGGCTGGCTTGCTCTTCTTCTCCTGCGTCTTCGGTGTTGTAGAAAGGCTGTGCGGTGGGTTCGGGTGCTGTGATGTCTTTGAGCTTTCCATCGTCGTCGCTGACGCTCACTCGCACGAAGCCCTCTCCTTTTCCGGGGGCTACTTGTTGTACCACGTCGGAGTAGATACGTCGGAGCTCGGCTTGCTGCTCTTGGGTGTTTTGCTCGGAGAAGAGTGGGTGGGAAAGGGCGTGTTGGAAGAACGCGTTGTTGAACTCCACGATACGCCGGTCGCTGCGGAAGTTGGTTTGCAGCGTGGTGATGGCCAGTTGTTCGGCGTTGAAGAAACGCTCTATGCCGGAGAGTGTCTCCCAGTCGCCGTTTCGCCAGCGGTAGATGCTCTGCTTTACGTCGCCCACGAGCATAGAACTATGATGTGCGGCGAGCGACTCGTTGATGAGGTGGTGGAACGTGTGCCACTGGAGGGTGGAGGTGTCTTGGAACTCGTCTATCATCACGTGATGAAACTGCACCCCGGCGCGCTCATACACGAACGAGGTGTCGCTCTGGCCCACCAGCCGGTCGAAGAGCAGCGGTGTGCGGCCAAGGAGGAAGCGTCCTGTTTCGTTACATAGTTCCGTCACCAGTTTGTCGATCTCTCCCAGTAGGCGCAGCTCACCGAGATTTTTCAGGCTGAGTTTGCAGGAGTTGATAAGATGTATGCTGGCCTTTAGTTTCTCGTCGAGTGCTGCGAGGCGTGGCTGCAAGGTTTTTGCCTCGTCAATAAGTGTGGCGTTGCTCTGGTTGGCTTTGCTGAGCCAGTTTTCAATGTCCGCAAGGTAGTTTTCCACGGTCTTAGACTTTATCTCCTCCAGATGCTTGCCGTGAAGAATACTATTGATATAGCCCGCTATGTTTCTTCCGTTCTTAAATCGTTTCCCGTCTCCTATTAGCGGTTGCAACGCTTCGGCCTCGGCCCTTAGGTCTTGCAAGGCTTGTTCTTGCGTCTGATGCAGCATACTCTGGTAGTTGCGCATAGACGTGTTGTTGAGTTTGTTGGCAAGCAGGGTGCTGTCCTTAGCAAAATTTTCCTTGTTGATTTGTTCGGCGAGTTTTCTCACTTTCAATACGACATCCCATTTCTGTTCGTCGTCAAGGCGTTGCAGGGCGAAGCGCGTCATCCATTCCATCAGCTGTTTGTGGTTAGGCAGCTCCTCCATCAATCGGTCAATGGCGTTGTTGATGGTTTCTTTGTCTTCAATATCCACTTGATAGCTTGCCGCGAGTCCGAGTTCGTGTGCTAGGGCTCGCAACAGTCGTTGCAAGAAGCTGTCGATGGTCTGTACGTGGAAGTCGTCGTAGGTGTGGAGTATCGTATGGAGTGCATTTGCGGCGCGTTGTCGGAGCACTGCTGCCGTCTGCCGTGTTTCGCGCATCACCTTGGCAAGAAAATCGTCGGGCTCATCGGTGGGTGCGGCGTGAGCGATGTCATAGAGATGTTCTAAGATGCGTTGTTTCATCTCGCCCGTGGCTTTGTTCGTAAAGGTTACGGCAAGGATGGTGCGCGGCAGTGCTTTTTCGTGGCTGAGGAGTAGGGAGATGTATTGTGCTGTGAGTTCAAATGTCTTGCCCGAGCCCGCTGAGGCGCGAAACACATTGAGTTTGCCTTGTAGCATAGAAGAAAAAGGATTTATTAGCGGCAAAGTTAAGATATTATTATTCATTAGCGCTAAAAGTTTGTTTTCAACAGACTTTTGCTCGCCAAGCCAATGCTGAAACACGTTTCGCATTGCTCTTGTTCGCGTCCACGACGTGAGCAAAAGGTGTGTGCCGCTATGCGAGGGAGGGCGTTGGCTGTGGTTTCGTCGTGCAAGGCTAACGATTAGATACCATAGATGTTGCGCACCACAAACCAGAGGCAGTAAGCAACGACGTAGGCAAAGATAACAGCCTTGTGTTCAATTATTGCCGAGAGACGTCGGCGCAAAGTGCCTTGCGGCAATAGCTCGCGCAGGGGGAAGAGGGCGAGGTAGGGCAGTGTGGGAATAAGGAAATAGTTGTAGGCAAATGCCTCGCGTATATGGCCTTGCAGCACGGCGTGGGCAAAGCGTTGTATGCCGCAGCCGGGGCATTGCCATCCTGTGAGCAGTTTTATGGGGCATTTAGGCATCCACCAACTCTGCGCGGGCGACACAAATGCGTAGAGGAATGTCAGCAATACGCCCACTAAGAGCCATAACGTGAGTTTGCGCTTGCGTGTCAAAGTAGAAAAGCGTTTTGTGCGGGTTAGAACTTTTGCGTTAAGCCAGAAGAGCAATGCGAAGCTTGCTTCAGCATTGCCTTGGCGAGCAAAAGCCTGTCGAAAGACGAACTTTTGCGTTAAGCCAGAAGAGCAAAGCGAAGCTTGCTTCAGCATTGCCTTGGCGAGCAAAAGCCTGTCGAAAGACGAACTTTTGCGTTAAGCCAGAAGAGCAATGCGAAGCTTGCTTCTGCGTTGCCTTGGCGAGCAAAAGCCTGTCGAAAGACGAACTATTTCGTTTTTCTCCTTCTTATGAACCGTGTCAATTCGCCTACGAGAAGCACGCTACTTGTTGTGGCGAGGGCGGTGAGCCAGTCGTCCCAGTCGAGATGTTGTGTGCCCACGAGTTCGCCGCCGTATTCTACGAGCAAGAACTGTCCTAACAGTATGACAGCGACAACAAGCAGAAGCCATCGGCAACGCCGCAGGCCGGAGAAAGCACTTCGTACGGTGCCGAAGACACGTACGTTGAACAAGTTCCAGAATTGGAGCAGTACGAAATAGGTGAAGAAGAGGCTTTCTTCGTATGTGGAGAGCGGGTCGTAGGCATTTGTCTCGGCCGGCCACGAGAGGGAGAAGAGCCCATTGTCCACAGATACCTGATAATAGTGGAACAGTGCGAGCAATGTGAGCAAGAGTACTGTGAAGAGTATGCCTGTTGTAGCGATGCGCCCCCACATCGGTCGGCTTACGATAGGCTCGTTGGGTCGGCGTGGTGCCTGGTGCATCACTTCGCGCTCGGGCGGCAGTGAGGATAGTGCGAGCGCGGCAAAGGTGTCCATAATCAGATTTACCCAGAGCATCTGTGTGACAGTGAGCGGGGCTTGTGTGCCCCAAAAGGCACCTATGGTGACTACGAGGCAGGCCGCCACATTGATGGTGAGTTGGAAGAGCAGGAAGCGACGAATGTTGCGGTAGAGGCTACGCCCCCACATCACCGCGCGTGCGATGCTGGCAAAGGAGTTGTCGAGGATGGTTATCTCACTGGCTTCTTTTGCCACGCTGGTGCCGTCGCCCATTGATAGTCCCACGTGTGCGGCTTTTAGTGCGGGGGCATCGTTGGTGCCGTCGCCGGTGACGGACACTACCTCTCCGCGGCTTATCAAAGCCTCAACGAGCCGCCGTTTATCTTGTGGACGTGCGCGGCTGACGATACGAATCTCCGGTACGGCCTGGGCGAGGGTTTCGTCGGTCATTGCTGCCACCTCTTCGCCCGTGAGTACGGCGTTCTTGCTGTCGGCAGGGATGGCGAGGCCTATCTGTTTGGCTACCTCGGCTGCGGTGCGTGCGGTGTCGCCCGTTATGATCTTCAGCGTGATGCCTGCCGCCTGACAGTCGGCCACAGCCTGCGGCACTTCGCGGCGCACGGGGTCGCTGATGGCGCAGAGTGCAAGGAGTGTGAGGTCGTTGACGGCCTCTTCGGTGAGATCGTTGCCGGGCGTATCGTTGAAATCGCGGTATGCGAGAGCCAGGGTGCGCATACCGCGGTCTTGCCATTGCGTAAGGCGTTGTTGGAGCTCAGCTCGTGTGGCTTCGTCAAGCCCTGCTGTACGTTGTAGGAGTATTTCGGGTGCTCCTTTTACGTAGAGCAGCGGACGGGGTTGCTCACTCACGTGGCTGCGTACGAGCGTGGCCATATACTTATGCTCCGTGCTGAAAGCTATTTGTGCTATGACGGGTGCGCCACTCCGCATAGCGTGATAGTCGCAGCCGTGGGTGTGGAGATAGAGTAGCAGCGCGCCCTCGGTAGGGTTGCCGAGCACACGTGGCGTGTCGTCTTCAAAAGAGAGATGGGCCGTGGCGTTCACTGCCATATTCTCTAATGTCAGTTCGCGCGCCTCAGCGACTTTGAGCAGGGAGAGTTCGCTCACCGTCATTTTGTTCTCGGTAAGCGTGCCTGTCTTGTCGGTGCAAATCACGGTGCAAGCACCCATCGTTTCGCAAGCGTGCATCTTGCGTACGAGGTTGCCTGTTTTTAGCATACGGCGCATAGACAGCGCGAGCGACAGGGTGACGCTCATCGGCAACCCCTCGGGCACTGCTACCACAACAAGTGTTAGGGCGAGCATAATGCTGTGGGCGGCATAGCTGAGCAGCCCAATGGTGTCGTAGGTGACGCCCTGATAGATGGCCATTATCAGGGCAACGGCGCGGCCTATAAGAATAAGGATGGCTATGGCGTAACTGCCTTTGGCTATCAGCCCACCGAGGTGGTCAAGCTGGCGGGTAAGGGGTGTCTTTGTCTTTGTTTCGGCCTGCGAGGAGGCGAGCAGGTGTCCGCTCTCTGTTTTGTCGCCCACGGCTTCTACCCTATACACGCCGTGTCCGCCCATCACTATGGTGTCGCGCAGCACACGGTTGGTGGCATACGTTGCCTCGTCGTCGGCCTCTGAGGGATTGGCCGATTTGCAAGTGATTTGTTCGCCGGTGAGCGCGGCCTCGCTTATTTGCAGCGATACACTGTCGAGCAAGCGTCCGTCGGCGGGTATCTTGTCGCCCTCGTGGAGCAACACGACATCTCCTACCACAATGTCGCGGCACGGAATGGTGGTGATACGTCCGTCGCGCACAACTTGTATGGGGCGGTCGTCGTCCGTCTCAGAGAGGACATCAAACTCGCGCGCGGCTTTTACCTCAAAGATAAAACCGATAAACGTGGCTAAGAATACAGCCACGAGGATGCCTATGGGTTCTAAGAACACTGCCCAGCCGCCCCGCGTAGCACTTGAATACTCTACACCGGCTATTATAAAACTGGCGGCGAGGGCGAGTAGCAAGATACGAATGATAGGGTCGGAAAACTTTTCCACGTAGAGCCGCCAGAGCGGTGTGCGCTCGGGAGGGGTGAGTACGTTGCTCCCGTATCGGCGACGGCTCTCTTCTACTTGCTTGCGCGAAAGACCTTTATATGTTTTTGGCGAACTTAAATCCATTTGTGTAGCAGTTGTTACACCAACAATTCTCCACGTATATAAGCGGGTGTGTGCTGTTTAGAAGTCGCTCTCGCCTGTGTAGCTGTTAGTCTCTCCGTCGCTATCGCCGTTTTCGTCGCGTCGTGGCTGAGGCTTGCGTTTCATATTGCCGAAGTTCCAAGTGAGCGTCACCTGTAGGCTGCGTCCGCCTCGCCACCCTTTCTGGTGGCGGAAGAAGTCGTCGCCCTGCGTCACTACACGGAACTTGCGACTGTTGAACACGTCGCGCAGCGAGAGGGAGAGGGAGAGCTGGCGGTTGAGGAATGTCTTGCGCAGCCCGAGGTCGATGTTGTAGTTGGAGCGTCGGTAGCCTTGTGCTACTACCTGCCGCGAACGTAGGTTGCCCGTGGCTTGCAGGGAGATGTCGGCGGGGAGTTGGAACATACCCATCAGGCGCAAGCTCCACGCCATGCTGTGGTCGCTCTCGCCTGTGACGCTTTGCCCGTCAATGATGTAGTTGAAGCCGTCAATGTGTTGATAATAGATGTTCGCTGTTGTGGTGAGGTCGAAGAAAGAGAAGATCTTGTTCTTGGCCACTACTTCAATACCCGTGTCGGTGCGCTTAGTGACATTGCAGGAGGTCATATACATCAGCCCATCGTCTTGGCTGCGATAACGTATGCGTTGAATTACTTCGGTGGTGGGGCGGTAGTATGCGCCAAGTGATAGGGTGTGTCTGTCCCACGTCTTGATGTAGTTTAGTGTGAAGTTGTTGGAGAACTCCGGTGTGAGTTGCGGGTTACCGTATTCTATTACTGTGGCGTCGCGCGTGTTTTTGAAACTATTGAGTTGGCCGCCCCACGGTCGGCGCAAGCGGCGCGTGTAGTTGAGTTGTAACTGTTGCGAGGAGGTGAGCTGATAGGACACGAAGAGGCTGGGGAAGAGTTCAAAATAGTCTTTCTTAAACGGCTTACCGCGCAGAGAAGCATCGTGTTCCATAGCGAAGTTGTAGCTCTCGGTATTCACTTTCCAGTATTCGCCGCGTAGCCCGCCTTGCACGCTAAAAGCTCCGCTTGTCCAAGAGAGAGTGGCATAGGCCGCGTGTGTGTCTTGGTCGTAGATGAAGCGGTTGAAATAGTTTTCTACTTCTGTCTGCCCTGAGCCGTTCCAGTTGTCGGCACTAAAGGCGTGCTGCGGTGTGTTTTCGTGGCTCAGGCGTCCGTTGTAGCCCACTTGTAGTTTCCAAGCCTCGTTGATTTGGTTCTCATAGTCCACGCTAAACTCCCACGAACGGTTGCGAATACGATTTGGGCGAAACTCATAGCTATAGGCCGTTGGCGTGAGGTCGTCGGCATACCACGTACTGTCTTGATACACGTTATCGTCGTCCATCATCCAACGGTTGTATTCTGCCGTGGCTTCCAGGAAGTGGCCTTCGCGGAAAGTGTGTTTATACACCAACTCTGCGTGGTACATACGCATATCGCCATCAGAGTTGTCGCGGCGGAACATATTGTGGTCAAGCCCCGTGGCGGTGTTGCCATATTGATAGTCTGTAAATGATGTGCCGTTGTGTCCGCCAATCATAGCGTGTCCGCCCAGAGTGAAGTCGTCGTGTGTGGTGGCGTGGAACGTAGCACCGGCGCGAGCAAAGAGGTTGTTTCCCTGCATGTGACGTCGGCCCTGGCTATATTGGTAGTCGCCGAGAGAGGGAAACATCTGTTCGCTCCACGAGCCGCCTCGGTGGTTCCGGCGATGGCGCAGGCCGAGGTTGGCATATACCTCCCACTTGCCGCCGCTATAGTTGATGGAGGCGTTGGTGTTGACACCACCGTCTGTGTTGCCACCCACGGAAACGCTGCCATAATAGCCCGCCTGATGTCCTTGCTTAAGCACAATGTTGATAATTCCCGCAGAGCCTTCTGCACTGTACTTGGCGGGTGGGTTGTCGATGATTTCTATGCGGTCAATACTCTCTGCGGGTAGCTGCTCAAGGATTTCGCCTCGGTTGTCGGCGGTAAGGCCAGAGGGACGACCGTTTATCCACACTTCTACTGCTGTGTTTCCACGCAGCGATATGTTGCCGTCTTGGTCAACCTCTACGCTGGGGATGTTTTCTAATACTTCCGTGGCGGTGCCGCCGGTGGCTGCTATCTGCTGGTCAACGCCGTAGGAGCGGCGGTCGGCTTCTAAGCGCACGGCGGGGCGCTCGGCTTGTATGAGGGCTTCGCCCAACTGACGTGTGGCGAGGAAGAGCGTATCGACCGATGCATCGTGGTGCGATGCGGTGAGTGTCACAGCGCGGCGCACTACACTGAACCCTACCATTGCTACACGGACGGCGTAGCGACCTTGTGGCACACCTTCAAAGACGAACGTGCCGTCCTCGGCAGATTTTATGGCGGGCTTGGCCGGCGTGCCGTTTTGCAGTAGCGACACCGTAGCACCAGCCACGGCGACGTGTTCATCGTTGTCAAATACTACGCCGCGCACTGTGCCTTGAGCTAATGCTGAAATGCTAATAAGAAGAAAGGAAAGAAACGAGAGGAGGTATTTCATTGAGTGAGATATATAAGATTTATGGTATGTGCTATTTAAGCGGGATTCCTCGGATTGTCTTTGTTTGCCCTTAACTCGCTCTATGCGCTGCGAACGTAAGGCTAAACCTGCACAAAGGTAGCACAAAAAACATTTTGACGTGTTTTTTTAGAACATCCCTTTAATCTATGCGCTACAAAATAGCAAGGTTGCCCGCGAAGATTATATTTATGATTGTCAATAAAGGAAGTTTTTAGGTGTAGGGTTTGTGATGCACAACGAGGCTTCAAGAGATTTGCCGTCTCTCTAAATCCTCATCCCTCGTCTCTCTAAATTCTCATCCCAAACGAGAGTTGGGTTTGCCATTGGCTTTGGCGCGAGTAGTGTTTGTTCTTTACGAATATATTACTATTGCCTTTCGCGTTGAAGCAGAGGAAGTATTTGTGGCTGAAATTGTATACCACGGCAAGATGCTCACTAAGAAGCATTTCAGGGAAATGTGTGGGAAAATCTATGCGCTCGCCGTTGACGGTGATGTTGTTTCTGTTTAGAACAATAAGCATAGGAATGAGCGAGAGGTGTACGAGCCATTTGCGATGCCACACAAAGTTGTGGGCATAGCCTCCTCCTACGGCTAAATCGCCCATATAGATGCGTCCTTTCCACGGCTCGTTGAATAGCTCGGTGTTGATTTTTAAGCTGCCGGCTTGGTACGCAAAGCCTATCAGCCACGAGCCTGCCGAGCGTTTTTGTATGTACGACTGCGTGAAAGCGGCAGGCCACGAGAACCGACGATGGTTAAATGTGTAGCATCCTGTTAGTTGGAAAATCTTCGTGTGTACTAAACCGATAGGGATATGGTAGGGTGTGCCATCAATTTTAATAGTACCCGAAAGTGTGTGCGCGTCTTGGTAGCTGGCTTCAATGTTGTAGCGATTGGTAAAGATGTTTACGTTAAATTCGTAATCGCTGTTTTTCTTCTTGAAACTGGCGGGGTTGAGCGACACGCCTGCTGAAATGCCACGATAGTTGGCTCCCAAATAAAGTGTGGCGCGCGTCTTCGTGTGGAGGTTGGCGTATAACTTTTTTCCTTCCAGCTCGGTGTCAGTGTGTAATGAGTTTCCTGAGGCTTTGGCTCGTGCGCGGAGTGTGAGCCGCTGTTGCGGTCGTCCGATAAAAGCGGTGTCGTAGTTCACACGGTAGTAGCGTGCCTGCAATGTGCTGTCAACACGCATCCTTATCTCTGGCAGGCTCTGAGCAAAGGTGATGAGCGAAGATAATGAAACAATTAAAAGACAAGACCAGCGAGACAAAGCGGTGAATTTAACGAAGGAATTAATATAACTTTTGCGTTAAGCCAGAAGAGCAAAGCGAAACTTGTTTCAGCTTTGCCTTGGCGAGCAAAAGTCTGTCGAAGACGAACTTTTGCGTTAAGCCAGAAGAGCAAAGCGAAGCTTGTTTCAGCATTGCCTTGGCGAGCAAAAGTCTGTGAAAGACGAACCCACCTCTAATATGTGAGAAAGAGAATAACTTGTTTTTTTTACGACTTGTTCATCACTTCTTCGTAGCAATGTCGGCAAAGGGGTTCGTATTGCTGTGTTTCGCCGAGCATCACACGATTCTCGCCTGCCACGATGCGGTGGGAGATATAGGCCAGGTCGCCACATCGCACGCAGATGGCGTGAACTTTTGTCACGTCTTCGGCTATGGCACAGAGTGCAGGCATCGGGCCGAAAGGCACACCCTTGAAGTCCATATCCAGTCCTGCCACGATGACGCGCTTACCGTTTGCTGCCAATTCGCGGCAAACGTCAACAAGGCCATCGTCGAAGAACTGTGCCTCGTCAATACCCACAACGTCGGCATCGGCGGTCATCAGCAGTAGAGAGCCCGAGCTGTCTATCGGCGTGGCATGCACCGTGTTGCTGTCGTGCGACACTACATCCTCCTCGCTGTAGCGTGTGTCAATGGCGGGTTTATAGATTTCTACGCGCTGCTTGGCAATACGTGCGCGCTTCAGCCGACGGATAAGCTCCTCAGTCTTGCCTGAAAACATAGAGCCGCAAACTACTTCTATTCTGCCGCGCGAAAAAAGCTCGCGGCCATGTGTTTCTTCGTATTTTTCCATAACGCGAGCAAAGGTAAGTATTTCTCAAAGATGCCGAGGAGAAAGAACAACTTTTTTACCGCTGTACAGCGTTTGGCACGCTTTTGGCAGTTATGGGGCAAAACATTAAAAATGTCAAACAAATCTATAAAAACACAAGCATTATGAACATTCAACCACTGGCCGACCGCGTGCTGATAAAGCCCGCTCCAGCCGAAGAGAAAACCGTCGGTGGCATCATTATCCCCGACACAGCTAAAGAAAAACCCCTGCAGGGCGAGGTTCTTGCCGTGGGCAAAGGCACTAAGGACGAAGAAATGGTACTCGCACAGGGCGACTGTGTACTCTATGGTAAGTATAGCGGTACAGAGGTGGAACTTAACGGTGAGAAGTACCTTATTATGCGCCAGAGCGATGTATTAGCAGTTATTAAATAAACACACAACCACAACGGCAAGGCGCGACAGCAGAAAAAGTTTCCGCGTGATACCGATAAGCCGCGCCGAACCACAGAAAAAATCTAAATACAATGGCTAAAGAAATTAAATACAATGTTGAGGCTCGCAGCCTCTTGAAAGATGGTGCCGACCAACTGGCCGATGCCGTGAAAGTGACGCTTGGCCCCAAAGGGCGCAACGTAGTTATTGACCGCAAATTCGGTGCTCCGCGTATTACTAAAGACGGTGTCAGCGTGGCCAAAGAGATAGAACTTGAAGGCACGTTTGAAAATGCCGGTGCGCAGCTCGTAAAAAGCGTGGCCAGCAAGACGGGCGACGATGCCGGCGATGGCACTACCACAGCTACCGTTCTGGCACAGGCTATCTTATCCGAGGGGCTAAAGAATGTCGCTGCCGGAGCCAACCCGCTTGATGTGAAACGTGGCATTGACAAGGCTGTAGCAAAAGTAGTGGAGCATATCGCTTCGCAGGCCGAACAGGTGGGAGAGAGCTATGAGAAAATTGAACAGGTGGCTACTATCTCTGCCAACAACGACGAGGAAATCGGAAAACTCATTGCCGACGGTATGCGTGCTGTGAGTGTCAACGGCGTTATTACAATAGAGGACGCAAAGGGACGCGACACCGCCTTGAAGACTGTGGAAGGTATGCAGTTTGACCGCGGCTATTTGTCGCCTTACTTCGTTACCGACACCGAGAAGATGCAGTGCGTGATGGAGAAACCGAACATCCTTATCTACGACAAGAAAATCAGCAATCTTAAGGATTTCCTTCCCATCCTGCAACCCGCCGTACAAACCGGTCGTCCTCTGCTCGTCATAGCAGAAGACGTTGATAGCGAGGCACTGACCACTCTCGTGGTAAATCGCTTGCAGGGTCAGCTGAAGATTTGTGCCGTGAAAGCCCCAGGCTTCGGCGATCGTCGTAAGGCGATGCTTGAAGACATCGCTGTACTCACCGGCGGTACTGTAATCAGCGAGGACAAAGGCTTGAAACTTGACCAGGCCACCCTTGAAATGCTCGGTAGTGCTGAGAAAGTAACAATCAGTAAGGAAAATACCACAATTGTTGACGGCACGGGTCAGAAAGAGCTTATTGCCGACCGTATCCAGCAAATCAAGAACGAAATCGCCAATACCACCAGCAACTACGACAAAGAGAAACTGCAGGAGCGTTTGGCAAAGCTCAGTGGCGGTGTGTGCGTGCTTGAGGTCGGTGCAGCCAGCGAAACGGAACAGAAAGAGAAGAAAGACCGCTGCGACGATGCTCTGTGTGCCACACGTGCAGCCATTGAGGAGGGCATCGTGACAGGTGGCGGCGTGGCCTACATTCGTGCGCAGGAGGCATTACAAGGTTTCAGCGGTGCCAACGCCGACGAGACAACGGGTATCCAAATTATATTCCGCGCCATCGAAGAACCCCTGCGTCAGATTTGCATCAACGCTGGCCTGGAGGGTGCTGTAGTCGTCAACAAAGTGCGTGAGGGCAAAGGCAACTTTGGTTATAACGCCAAGACCGATGTTTACGAAGACCTTCGTGCCGCTGGTATCGTTGACCCTGCCAAAGTAGCGCGCGTAGCTCTTGAAAATGCCGCCAGTGTAGCAGGAATGTTCCTTACTACGGAATGTGTCATCTGCGACAAGAAAGAGGAGAAGCCCGAAATGCCTATGGGAGGTGCTCCAGGGATGGGCGGTATGATGTAGTCGCGCAAAGAGGATTACAATAATAAGCTTTTTATATGCGGTGGGTTCTGCTATTTCCCACCGATTAAAAGAGAGGTCTGGACTTTTACGCCCGGCCTCTCTTTTTGGCTTCGTTTTCAACAGGCTTTTGCTCGCCTGTGTTTCTTTTGTAGGGCCTCCCTTTATTGAAAAGATTCAGAGAGTATTATTTCGGCGTTGGTTTCAACTTGGTTGTTGCGCGCTTCCTCGGCAACAAAGTACTTGTTGTATTTGTTAGCCATATCGATGATTTCAGAGAGTGCTTCGTCGTGTGTCATTCGTGCCTTGCTTCCTATGCGGCGTATGTTTTTCTGAATGCGCTGCAAGCGTTTGGCAATGTATGTAATCACACCGCGCTCGGCTAACGTTTTTAACTGAGCAACTTTCAAGGCGATATCCTGGTCTTGGATTTCGCGCATAAAGGAGTTAAGCAGGCTGACAGCCGTGGTGACCTGCGCTCCCATATTGCCTTGCTCCTCACGCGACATCTCCAGGTAGCGGTTTCCCTCATTTTGTATGGCGCGGAATTTTTTTAAAGCACGATTGACATGGTTGTGGTGTTGCGCGATGCGCTCCACGGGTTGTTCCTCGGGTTCGGCCTTGAAGTATGTAAGCGCATCAATGACAGAGATTTCCTCGGCGTTTTCTGAAACGAGGAAGAAGAGTTTTCTTACATTCGTTTTGAGAAAGACCAATGTGTCCCCTGAAAGGGTTACGCCGTTTACAGTTCTTGCCGCACGTCCGGTACGACTGCGGAGGGATATTTTTGCAATACGGTTATACTCTTTGCGATTGGTATGATAGAGTGTGCGTAGTTCTTCATAGAAGGGTATTTCCTTGTTTTGTTCTTCTTGCTGTGCTTTCATCTCCTCGTCAAAGAGTTTGTCGAGGTTGCGGTCGAGGATTTCGTCTCTTGAGTATATTTGGTAGTCTTCGCCAAAGGTGGTGTGGAACGTCTGAATTTTGCTGAGTACGATTTGGTTGAGGTTGATTTCGCGATTTCCTTCACGCGAAGGGTAGAAGACATAGTTATAGATATGCTTTGACGAGGAGCCGATACGGTTGACGCGTCCTATGCGTTGCATCAGACGTGTAGCGTTCCACGGCGTGTCGTAGTTGACTATGACGTTGGCGCGGTGGAGGTTTACACCTTCGGCAAGCACGTCCGTTGTGAGAATGATGTTGTATGTGTTTTTCTTCTCCTTGTTATAATTGGCATCAAAGTTTTCGCGAATGGTTTTGAACAGTGCGTTTCGGTTCTTTGCTGAAATGACAAGCACATCGTTGCGGTTGATACGGCTGGCAAGATAATTTACCGTATCGACGGACTCTGAGAACACGACGAGTTTCTGTTCGGGGTTGCGGTTAGTCTTAAAAAACTCGTGTTTTAGCAGTTCGTTGAACTTGGCGAATTTGGAGTCATCGGCAGGTGTGATGTCTTTCCATTCTGCATAGAGTGTGTTGAGGATTTCCTGGTCGCTGCGCAGCATTTCAATAAACTCGGGCTTGAAGTCGTCAGCCTTGAAGATGGCATTCTTCGGATTGTTCTCTGCCTTTGCGTTTAGTCGCTCCTCGAGTTCTTCTTCCGTACAAGAGGCCATAAGATTGTTGATGTCAAGGTCGGGAGCGATATATACCTTGTCGCTCTCGAACATCTCAATCATATTTTGGTTGGCTTGGCGGAAGTTGTTGAGTGAAACTTGGAACGCGTAGAAACTACTTTCGAGGCGTTTTACAAGGCCGTTCTTTCGTATCCCTGCCAGGCTGTAACTGATAAGTTCCGCATTGTCATAGCGTCCCTTGTTTGCTTCGTCTTTCAGATAGGCGATGGCCTTGTATCGGGCGTAGGTCAGTTTCTTGTTGAGCGTCTGCATTGTTTGCTCAAAGAGGTCTGCAAGGCGTTCGTTGAGTTTGTAGTAACTCCCGATGGGACGTTCTACGACGGGGAAACTTTGCACTTCCTTGAAGTAGCGCGGCACGTTTTGGATGTCGGAGCGTGTGCGGCGCACGGTTAGCGGCTTGATGATGCGCTCGCGCACGCGCTCGGAGAGTTGTTTGATTTTCTCGAGGTCGTTGCTGTCTTCTTTGCGATAGGTCTTGAACTTCTTTATCAAGGGTGCAAAGAATGCTGTAAGGTTTGCTACGCCGTCGATGGTGCAATGGCGCGGGTCCTGAAAAAGGAGTATCTGGTTGTAGATGTCGGCCAGCGAGTTGTTTGTCGGCGTAGCCGAGATGAGCATCACTTTTTTCTTGTATCCGGCGATGTTCCCCGTCTGCACACGCGGCATTTTGCAGATTTCCTGCAACTGCACGAAGGCGGCTGTAGTATGGGAGCGGAACTTGTGGGCTTCATCTACGAGGACGAGGTCGTATTCCTCGGCTTTCCAATAGTTGTAGTCGTCCTCGTCAAGTACTTTGCTGAGGCTGCCGTTGGTGATGAACTTTGTGTATTTGTCTATTTCAAAGTCCTTGAACGTGGTTTTCCAGTTTTGCTCTACGGCGGGAGGATAGACAACCAGGATTTTGGTTTTGTCGCGTCCGTTTTCTATTAAGAACTTTTTGGCTATCATCGTAGCGACAACCGTCTTTCCGAGACCTACCACGTCGGCAAGGAAAAAGCCGTCGTAGCGAAGTAGCTTTTGATAACCCTCAATAACGGCATCCATCTGGTAGTCGAACTTGATGTAGCCCTCGGGCATATCAAACGGATTGCCGTTGTCGGTTTCCAAAACGCGGTCGGAGAAATACTCCATCAGCATTTTGATGTAAAGTTCGTAGGGTGTAGCGTCGCCTTTGAGGTATGTCTTTTTTATCGTCGTTTCTATATCGGTGGCAGTGATTTCGCATCCTTTGGCTTCTTGCCAAAGCTGTTCAAACTCGTCTTTGGCGAACGCCACCTGCTCGTGGTCTTCCAGCAGGACGTTGAACTCGTACTGCCGGTCGTTGGTTATGCCGAGTCCGTTGCCCGAAAGATTGCTCGAGCCTGTGATGGCCGCTCCTTGGCTGTGTGTTCCAAAGGGTTCGGGATAGAGAATATAAATTTTGGCATGGATTTTCTTGCTGGGATGTACGCGCAGTTCCAGTTTGCCACTGAGCAAATCTTCTACCACTTGAAAGATGCCTTTTTCCACTTCTTTGGTGTAGTTGGCGTGTTCGATGTCGGTCTTGAATATCTGCAAGAAGTCTTCTTTGACATCTTCCTCTGCGCCAATGAACAAGCGTCCGGCAGTCTCGGCTTTGACAATGTACTTATCAACATCAATGCCTATCAATATGCGTACCTTGTCTATTGTATCAAGAAAAGGGCGCAGGGCAAAATATCCCGACGAACGCAGGAAGCCGACGACGGCATCCAGGTTCTTGAAATGCGGGTTATCGCTAATGATCCCCTCAAATTCTTTGATAAGGGTGTTGTTGTCTCTGTTGGTAAAGAATTTTGCTCCCATAGGAAAGAGAGAGGCCTCGCTCATATCGCCTACCGGCTGGTTGGAGTCTTAGTGGCTTACGAGAGAGACTTGTTATGTTTCTTATTTTCTTTGGTCTTGTTTTCGCTGTGTCGTTTACTAATGCGCAAAATTATGTTTTTTGTGAGGATGGTGAGTATTTAGGCGTGTGTTTTTACGCGTGAAATCTCTCCAGTGTGCTTTAGCCTTCTGGAGTCGTGCGGTTTGGGCAAGACGGGCTGCGCAGCTTGTTGTTCTTTTATGGCGCGATGAGAAAACAATGTCCGACCGTGTTTAAAATTAGTCCGTTTGATTTTAAAATCAATCGGATTGATTTCGAAATCAATCGGATTGATTTTAAAATCAAACGGACTAATTTTTTTATCAAACGGACTTTGTTTTTGTTCTGTCGCGGTTGTGTTGCGTGGCGGCTATTGGTGCTGCTCGCGATAGAGGTCGTTGACGGTTTTCACGGGATTGAAGGTGGTCAGTGGCACTTCTACGAACACGGTGTTCCAGTCAGACATCGCTCCGTTCCATAGCCCGGGCAGCTCCAGTGCTTTGAGTTCTCGTCCGTCTTTGCTCTTGTGGGAGATGAACCCTGTTTGTGGGTCAACATATTGTGTGAGGTTGAACGCCTGTCCGCGATAGTCTTTAAGTCCGCAAACCAAGTCAACGGGATTGAAGTGTGTGCCTTGTTCAAACATAGCTTTCTTCTGCGGATCGGCCATATCTATTTGCGAGCTCTCAAGTATCTGGCAACTCACTGTGCCATCGGCGTTGTACGCCAGGAAGGGGCCGCCACCGGGTTCGCCTGCGTTTTTCACCATCGCTGCGATGCGTATGGGGCGGTTTAGTTTGGTGCGGAGATATTGTGCCAGAGCCGTATCGTCAAGCGTTGCTGCTGCGGGGTTGTGGCAGCAGAGGTCGGTTTCAAGGAATTGCAGAATGTCTTGAAGTTGTTCGTGCGAGGCGTTGCTGTCAAGTATGCGGAGGGCATCAAAGGCACGTTGTTGGAGTGTGACAAGTAGGCCTGCGAGGACTTTTTTGTAGTGTACGGTGTCGCCTTTCAGACGGTCGGGCACTACGTTGTCGATATTTTTCACAAACACTACGTCTGCATCAATGGCGTTGAGGTTGACAATAAGTGCGCCGTGTCCTCCGGGCCGGAAGAGCAGTGTGCCGTCGGCGTTGCGGAAGGGGGTGTTGTCGGCGTTTGCTGCCACAGTGTCGGTGGCGGGACTCTGCTCGGAGAACGTCACTACGTATTTCACGCCGTACACTTTTTCATAAGTGGGTGCTACGGCACTTACGAGGGCTTCGAAGAGTGCGCGGTGCTCGGGCGAGACGGTGAAATGCACTTGTGCCTTGCCGTTGCTGCCGCAGGCATAGAGTGCGGCCTCTACGAGGTGTTCCTCCACGGGGGTGCGTACGCTGTCGGCATAGCGGTGGAATTTGAGCAACCCTTTTGGCAGGCTGCCATAGTTTAGCCCTTCCTTCTGTAGCATAGTAGCGGCAACGTCTTTATAGCGGTTCTCGCGTAGCAGCGTGTCGGCATCCTTGCCGTGAAGCCTTAGGCAGGCAGCGTTGAGGTCGGCCTTAAATGCTGCGGTGTCGAGGCGGCCAAAAAAGAGCTTCTCAAAGGCTGTTTCTGGCTTGTCGTGGTCGCCGTCAATAAAAGCGAAGACGTCTTTGAACATACGGCTGGCAGCACCACTGGCGGGTACGAATTTTACGATGCTGTGGCCTTCGCTGAGGTATTTGTCCCAAGCGGTGCAGAGGGTCGTCTCGTCGTTTTTGTCGGTGCGCATAATGCCGCGCCCCACGGAGGCGGCGGCTTCAAGGCGAAGGTAGGGAAAGCCTGTGCTAAAGCGTTCCAGTTGTTCTTGGAGTAGGGTTTCGCTGATGCCTTTTGCGGCGAGTTGGATGCGGTCTTTGTCGGATAACATAGGCGGAATATATGTGTTATGAGGTTTATCGGCCATATGCTATAGCCGAGGGGGGTGTGGTATGGAATAATTCTTACGAGCGGGTTAGGCCACGGTGAGTGTTATATGGTTTTCCTCGGCCATGCGGCGCATATTCAGAACGGCATATCGCATACGTCCCAGGGCTGTGTTGATGCCTACGCCGGTGGTTTCGGCTATCTCCTTGAAACTAAGGTCTTGGAAGAACCGTAGGAACACCACCTCGCGCTGTGTCTCGGGCAGATGGTTCATTAGTCGTTTTACGTCGGAGAGTGTCTGCTCAGTGACAATGCGGCTTTCAATGGGCTGGTCGGCCAGGGCTATGTTGTTGAACAAGTCGTAGGATGCCTCGTCGTTGGAGATGGCATTCTCGCTACGTACCATTCTAAACTGGTCAATAATCTGGTTACGCGCGATGCGCACCAGCCAGGCGTAGAACTTGCCGTTGGCGGTGTAGCGACCTTGTTGCAATGTCACGATGGCCCGGACAAACGTCTCTTGGAAGATGTCGTTGGCGGCATCCTCGTTGTGGACGTTGAAAAGAATATAGGTGAATAACTTCTCTTGGTGGCGAGCCAACAATTCGTCAAAGGCCTCGCCGCAACCTTCTTGATACAACGCTACCAACTCATCGTCGGTAAGTGTTTTTAATAATTCCATTACTTACTGTGTTGTGGTTTGAAGTAATGTCTGTCGATAGGCGGAGAAGTTTAGAGGGTTTTTGTTGTTTCCGTGGCAAAAGTAAGTCGTACATTCTTGTTGTGCAAATTATTTATGAAAAAAAGTGGACTTTTTCACAATTTCTGACCGTCTTTGTCGTTTGCACGCCGTAAGCAGGCCGATGAACTTTTCTTTTTCTTTAGCTTTGCTCAATGAATTGAAATAGCGGTTGTGCTGCTCTGCGTTGCCGTCTCTTTTTCCAACTCCTTATGTTTTTTCAATATACCACATACGCAGATTTTCTTTCGCGCTACCTCCCTGGAAAGATACAGAAGATAGCCGTTAACGCCGGGTTCTCTTGTCCAAACCGCGACGGAACGATAGGGTGGGGTGGGTGTGCCTTTTGTACCAACGAGAGTTTTGTGCCGTCCTATTGTAATGCGGGCGACACGATAGCCGAGCAACTGCGCAAAGGCGTGCTTTTCTTTCGCCGTAAATATCCTGCAATGCAGTTTCTGGCTTATTTTCAGGCCTATACCAATACGTACGCTTCGGTAGATAATCTACGACGTCGTTACTACGAGGCGTTGGAAGCGGACGGTGTTGTCGGGCTGGTGATTGCCACACGGCCCGACTGCTTGCCCGATGATGTGATGTCGCTCCTTGAAGAACTCGCGCGCCAGACGTTTCTATGTGTTGAGATAGGAATAGAAACCGTACACAATCGCACTCTGCGGCTTATTCATCGTGGACACGACTACGCCACGAGCGCGACGGCGGTGAAAGAACTCGCTGCACGCAATATCCACGTCGGTGCACACATGATCCTCGGGCTGCCAGGTGAACTACGTCACGACATACTGCAACAGGCCAAGACTATTGCCCAACTGCCTATTCAGACAATCAAACTGCACCAGCTCCAGATACTGCGTGGCACACCGATGGAACGACTCTATCATGCCCACCCCGAACTGTTCCTATCCTTTACCCCACAATCCTATGCCAGCATCGTGTTGGACTATCTTTCGTTTTTGCCCCCGTCGGTGGCTTTAGACCGCTTCGTCAACCAATCACCGCCGCAACTACTCGCTACACCAGGCTGGGGTCTTAAAAACTATGAGTTTTTAGCTGTTTTACATAATGAATACGACAAGCGAGCAGCGTTGAAGAATCTTCCTCAAACAAATTACAACCACAGACAATAATAAAATAACTGGATTTACTCCATATATATATAATAGCACACAGAATATATATAATAGCACACAGAAAATCCTCTGGCCGCAAATGGCTCAAGGTTTTAACCCAAACCGGTCATAAACATAGCACGAACGACCGATTTGGGTTTTAACCAGTTTTGTGAGTTGTTGCTGGCCGTGCAGGTTTTTCCTTTCCACTAACCAAGTGCTGTGTTTTATAAAAAGGGTATAACGTCCTTTCTAAGGCCGACTGCTTTTTGTCTCTTCTCTTTGACTGGTCTTGGCTTAATCTCGTGCCACGATGCAAGCCTCGAGCCAAGCGATTATGCCAAATCCAGCGTCAGGAAGACTCAATAATCAATTCAACCAAATTTATAGAACATCTCTAAAATCTCTCTTCCGAACAATGTCCGCCAATATCCAAGCAACCACTGTTCTTCTCTTGTTTTTATACGCTCGGCGACCAACTTAGGTTTACGCTTAATTCTTAAAAAATCTTAAAGAACTGCCGGCGAAAGCGTAAAAACTGTTTCAGAATACAAAAAATACTTAATTTTGCTACCTATTATTGTCAAATAGGGCTTACAAACGGCGGGTTAGGCTGTGTTTGCAAGACTTCTTGACGTGCCAAGGCATTACGTTTGGCAATCAAAGCCTTTGAGAATAAACAAAATAGTAAATATCAAACCTTTTTAATGCGTATGAAAAACCGTTTTCGCACTAAGGCAAGAACGTTGCTCTATGCAATGTGCTTCCTTGCCATCAGCGGTGTTTCCTACTCCTGTTCCGACGATTACGATCTTGATGAGACGCTACCTTCGGATATGGCAAATGGAGGCATTTACGACCAACTAAAGGAGCGCGGCTTTACCACGATGGTGAGGCTTATTGACGACAACAACTACGCCGATGTGCTGGCAAAGACTGGTAGTAAAACCATCTTCGCAGCTGACGACGAGGCTTGGGGGCGTTTCTTTGCTACAACCACTTGGACTGACGGCGCAGGCAACCCCATTAGGAGCTACGACCAACTCTCCACAGGACAAAAGAGCATCCTCTTCAAGAATGCGATGTTAGACAATGCCTATGTGTTAGAGATGCTTGCTAATGTCACCCTCAACAACACGCTGACAAAGAACCAGTGTTTGCGTCAAGTTACTTCATACTCCGCGGTTGACACCATTCCTCTGTGGAATCCAGAAGACCTTCCCGTGATGCGCAACCGCGCTCCCGAAACAGCTTCGTCCACCACGGCAGTGACATCGGACTTGGAGTGGTGGGGCAAAGACTTCTGGGCAGACTATAACCAGCCAGGTTCGCCGCGAATCTTTATGGCAGTAGACGGAACGAACGGTATGATGACTCACTTCATTGAGGCAAATATGAAGGAAAAGAGCATTACTCACTCGGACGTCTCCTTTATTATATATGGTGACCGCAATGTTTGGCCAGAGAGTACGGAGCGTAGTTATATCTACGACCGCGAAATCATTGAGCCCGACATCGTCTGCAAGAACGGTTACATCCACGTGCTTGACGAGGTACTCGTGCCGCCCACGAATATGGCCGAGATGATTCGTCAAGATCCTGAACTTTCCTACTTCTCCTCAATGCTCGACCGCTTCTCGGCACCTTATCCCGATGCAACGCTCACAGCAAACTATCGTGCTTTGCGCGACATTGGTGCCGAAGCCGGAGCAGCAGGCAACTTCATACCCGACCAGGTGTATGTGAAACTCTATGCCGCTGAGAACGGACGCGTACTCACCAGCTATAGCCCCTCGGGACAACTCACGCTGGCACCCAACAATACCACCCTCTCCTCGCAGTTCCCTAAACTGCTCTTCGACCCGGGCTGGAACCAATACTCTCCGAAGAGTACTGCTGTGGTGAAGGAACAGGATATGGCTGCTATGTTCGTGCCTAACAACGAGGCGTTGTGGACTTACTTTACCTCAGGTGGCGGTGTGTCAATTGTTGAACGCTTCGGCACAGACCTGCCGCTGACGCGAGAGAATTTTATTGACAATATCTCGCAAATACCCTTGAACATCGTACGCTCGCTCATCTCCAACCTAATGAAAAACTCTTTCGTAGAGACTGTTCCCAGTAAGTGGAGAACCATAATGAACGATGCGCAAGACCAGATGTTCCCACCGACGGACTACACCGACGAGACCTATTACCAACAATTTGATAAGGTGATGTTGGCCAACAACGGTGTTATCTATGTGATGAACCACGTTATCGCGCCAGCCGACTATGCGAGTGTGATAGGTCCTGCCCTGCTCAGCGAGGATGCACAGATAATGAACGCTATGCTCACCGCCGATGAAAATGCCGGCGTGGAGAGTTCGAGCAGTTTTGCCAACTCGCCTCTGCAGAAGTATTATAGTATTTACCTCAAAGCTATGCAGAGCCATTTCTCTCTCTTTATACCCACGGACGACGGCTTGCAGAACTATGGCTTGGTAGATCCATTTGCTTACTCCACCGGTTTAGCAGCAAAGAGCAACTGGCGCTTCTGGAGTTTTACCTATAAGAAGACCTCCACCGCTGGCAAGGTACTCCCCATAGAGGCTCAGGCCTACTCTTGGAATCCCGAAATTGCCCGCGACATTGCCAACACCAGCACACTGCGTGGCTTCACAAAGGTGCAGAACACACAACCCACTAACACCGGTTTCGGAGCTGTGCGTGCTAACCTACTCACTGAGATGGTTGACCAGCACATTATCGTCCACGGCAATAACGAAGCCGATGGTATGCTGAGCGCTCCAAACTGGTATCTCTCCCGCAACGGAGCTCCCGTTTATGTGAGCAACAAAGTTTCGGCCAACAACGGCGTAGGTATGCAAGTGCAAGGTGGTCTGCAAATCTGGCTCAATAACGACGAGTTTGCTGACAATGACGAGATCTGCACCGTGACCAAAGGCTTTGACCAGACAGGTGTGCAGGCCGACGGCAGTAGCGGCTATGGTAATGGTATGTCGTATATGATAGACCGTCCGATGCAACCCACTATCCACAGTGTATATCATATGCTCAACGGACGCGAGGACTACAGTGCTTTCTTTAGCCTCTGCGACTACGCCGATATCAACACCGTGCTCGACAACTGCGGTTTCAACTATCTGAAGCCCGATTCCACGATGACCAATTCCGAGTGGGAGCGCGAGCGTCGCAAATATCTTATCTTCCGTCCGAATGAAAACAGCGGCGGCACACAGTTCTTTACCCCGAACGGAGAGAAACTCGTGCGCTTCTTCAGCAACTACAACTATACCATCTATCTGCCCACCAACGCTGCCATAGAAGCAGCCGTGGCAAAGGGACTGCCCACGTGGGACGACATCGTGCCTATCACCGAGGAAATCCGAGCACTCACCCTGCAGATAGAAGAAAAAGAAGCGGATGACCCAGAGCGCGAAGAACTCGTGGAACAACGCTGGGAGAAGATGCAACGTGCACAGGCTATGGTAACTTGCCTGCTCAACTTCTTAAAGTATCACTTCCAGGATTGCAGCCTCTTTGTCGACAATGTCAGCGACTCAGAGCCTGAAGCCTATCAGACATCTTGTGTTGACAACGAGGTAAACAACTACATTACGCTCAGTGTACAGCATCGCCCGGGTATGCTTCGCGTCACCGACAACAGCGGTGCTACGGTAAATGTAGATGTCAGCGATGCCTCGGAATACAATATCCTCGCCAACGATATGGAATACAACGTACAGAACAACCGCAACACGAGCAGTGTCTATGGTTATGTGAAGGTGAACTCGTATGTTGTGATGCATCGCTTGGCCGACAACGCCTATCTCAACTTCCTAAGCAGCCCGAGCGGACGTTACGACACACAGTGGTCAACAGCCGAGAGCGCGCGTCGCTTTGTGAACAAGTACAGAATTCGTAAATAACTCCAAGCCATGAAGAATATCAAATTATTCCTAACCGTAGCACTTGGCTTCGTCAGTCTGTTCGCAGCGGCACAGACCCGCATCAGCGGTCACGTCTTCAACGAGGCAGACGGACCTGTGGTGATGGCCAACGTAGCGGAAATTGACGCGTCAAACCGTGTTATCTCCGCCACACAGACCGATGCCAATGGTAACTTTTCGCTCAATGTGAAGAACCCCGAGCGCAACAAACTGAGGGTCTCCTACATAGGCTACAAGACCGAGACAATGAGTATCGGCTCCGAGACGGAGTTCAAAGTAGAACTCAAAGACCAGTCCCAAATCACCGAGGCCGTCATCACCGTGACGCGTCGTGTAAACTCAAACGGATTAGACATTCCACAACGTGAGATCTCTACCGCACGCCAGACACTCGATATGGACAATATGGAAGGCCTCTCTTTTGAAACAGCCGGTGAAGCCCTTCAAGGACAGATCGCAGGTCTTGACGTAGTGATGAACTCAGGTAACCTCGGTGCAGGTACATCAATGCGCCTTCGCGGTGTCTCGTCAATCAATGGTTCCTCCGAGCCGCTCATTGTAGTGGACGGCTACCCCTTGGAAGACCAAAGTAGTGATATAGATTTTGAGAATATGGAAGACACCGAGCAGTTCGCCAACCTCCTTCAGATCAACGTGGACGACATCAAGTCTATTGACGTACTCAAAGATGCTGCCGCCACCGCCATCTGGGGTTCGCGCGGTACGAATGGTGTCATCTCTATCACCACACGTCGTGGCTCACGCGGCAAGACACGCGTGAACTTCTCGTATAAGTTCAGCGGCTCCTGGCAGCCCGAGGGTATGCATATGCTCAGCGGCGATGACTACACGATGATGCTAAAAGAGGCTTACTTCAATCCGATGCAGAGTGATGTTGCCTCGGGCATCGTAGAGCTGATGTACGACCTCAACAAACCTGCCTATTATGGCAACTTCAGCCACAACACCGACTGGATTGATGCTGTTACTCAGTTCGGTCAGTCGCATAGCTATGGTGTCAACGTCAATGGCGGCGGTGAGAAAGCCACGTTCCGTGTATCGGCCAACTACGACCACGAAACAGGTTCTATCATCAAGCAGACGCTTAATCGTTTCACCACCCGTTTGGCTTTGGACTACTACGTATCCGACCGCATCAAGTTCTCTACAAACTTCTCCTTGGCCTATACCAAAAACGACAAGAACTATTCCACGTCGCTTCTCTCCAAGGCATATCAGGCAATGCCTAATATGAGTATCTATCGCTATGAGAACCAACGCAATGCCGACGGCTCTCCCTCTGCCGACTATTACCTCACCGGCGACTACTTTATTATGCCGCCGCGTGCCTCAGCCATTGGCCTGCTCGACAACAGTAGCGGACGTTCCTCTTGGTATCTCAACGATATGGTTGTTAATGGAAACCCCATTGCAGAGGCCAATCTCGCCTGGCGTCGCCAGAGTACTTATACCATCACGCCGCAGTTCTCGATAGATTATAAGTTCTTAGGAAAAGACGCTGCCACAGAGACACAACTCAACTACCAAGGCTCTGTACAGATTAACGCTTACACCCAGAGCGAAGACTCCTATTATCCCCACGAGCTTTCTTATAAGCAGTGGAGCGACGATGGCGGTGTGAACCTTACCGGTAACGGTGAGTTTAAGAGTACCTCGTTCACCACGCGCCACCAACTCGTCTTCCGACCGCATTTCGCTAACGAGAACCACTCCTTCCAAATGATGGTTCAAGGTGAAATCTATACTTACTCTTCCACTACCCAAAATCTGCAGCAGTATGGCATTGGCGGAGGCATCACATCCTCTGTTTCCCACGGCTATATCAGCAGTATGAACACCAGCACGAGTAAGAGCCATAGTGCCAGTGCTCTCGGTTCGATGCACTACTCCTACGGTTCTAAGTACTCTTTCGACTTCACCCTCCGTGCCGATGGTGCTTCTAAGTTCGGTAAGGGTAAGAAATGGGGTTACTTCCCTGGTATCTCCGCTCGTTGGAATATCAGTGATGAGAAGTTCTTCACCCCCTTGCGCGAGGTCATCAATATGCTTGCCGTACGCGGTGGTTGGGGTATCACCGGTAACCACAGTGCTATTGGTTCCTACTCCCAGTACAACACCTATACCAGTTCCCACAAGGGTTCTTACAATGGAACCACCGTCGTAGTACCCGAAAACCTGAAACTCACCACCATCCGCTGGGAGGAGACAAGGTCGTGGAACTTAGGCTTTAACCTCAATATCTTCAACGACCTCTTGCAGTTCGACTTGAATATCTATAACCGCAAGATTTCCGACCTTATCAACAACGGTGTTCGTGTGCCATCTACCAGTGGTTACTCCACGCTCTCAGCAGCCAACGTAGGTTCTATGGAGAACGAAGGTTGGGAACTTTATATCAATACCGGTCCGCTCTTCAAGATGGGTAAGTTCCACGCTAACTTCCGTCTGAACTTTGCGCAGAACATCAACACCATCACCGAGATGGATGCCGCAGTGCTTTCCAGTGCTAATAAAGCCTTTGACTATCAGAACGAGTCGTACCTCCAGCGCGTCCAGATTGGCAACGCCCTCGGCGGCATCTATGGCTTCCGCTACAAAGGTGTGTATGCCTATGACTACGATCACAACGGCTATTTTGTCAATCCCGACAAGAACCGATACCCCGATAAAGAAGGCAACTGGAACGGTAACACCGCTGCTTTCACCGGCAAGACGGCTCCTATCGCTTACGATGCACAGGGTAACATCATCTACGACAAGAACGGCAACCCGCTCCCGATGTATTTCAACTACGGCGGCGTGAACTACCAGTTCCAGGGCGGCGATGTTATCTATGAAGACATCAACCACGATGGTCAGATTGACGACCTTGATATTGTCTATCTCGGCGGTTCAAACCCGAAGATTACTGGTGGTTTCGGTATTGACCTCACCTACGGTCAGTGGACACTCAAAACCACGTTCAATTTCCGCATGGGCAACAAGATTTTGAACCTCGCCAAGATGTATGCCGAGAATATGCGCACCAACAAAAACCAGATGGCTTCTGTCAACTGGCGCTGGCGTCGCAACGGCGATGTACGCGACATTCCTCGTGCTATGAACGGAACGGTGGGCGTTTCATACAACAGCCTCGTGAGCGACCGTTACGTTGAAGACGGCGACTTCCTCCGTTTCAACTACTTCCAACTCTCTTACAGCGTTCCCGCAGCCAAACTGAAGAAATATGGTTTGAGCAACCTCCGTATCTCCGCTTCGGGAAACAACCTTATCTTCTGGACGAAGTACTCCGGCGTCGATCCCGAGCACAACCAAAGCGGCTATGCACCCTGTACGGATACATCTCAGACACCGCGTGCCCGTTCGTTTACTTTCAGCCTCGCTTTCGGCTTCTAATACCTTTAGCAGATTATGAAACTATATAGTATCCACAAATCATTCCTGCCGGCGGCCTTGCTCGCTTTATGCGGCCTCGCCGTGAGTTGCGACGATTTCCTGACCGTCCTTCCCGAGAGCGACATCACCGAAGACCAGTTCTGGGAGACAAAGGGCGACCTGCTCAACGTTCGTGCCGGTGCTTATAAGCAACTTGCTACCGTCGCCGATAATATCATCTATTGGGGAGAACTCCGTTCTGACAACGTGAAACTCCAGTCGATGAGTAACACCACGCTCCTCTACCTCCAACAGGCTATCCTACGTCCTACGAACAGCAATTTTGACTGGGCAGGCCTCTACACGGGTATTTCCTATTGTAACCTTATCCTCTCCAAAGGTGCTGAGATGACCGAGGGCGACACACCCCGCGACCCCTCTTTCACACGTAGCGAGTTTTCGCAGTACGAAGCCGACATCAAAGGCTTGCGCGCACTCTACTATTTCTATCTCGTTCGTGCCTTCCGCGACGTACCCTATGTAGAAAATAACGTACAGAGTGATGCTGAAGCCCGTAAGTTGTACATCCCCGTGTCCAGCGGCGAAGCCATCCTGGGCGAGATGTGTCGGCAACTCGAGGAGTGTGTCGGTACCGCTTTCACCGAGCAGTCCTTTAATTCCAGCACAGAGAAGAAAGGCTATTTCACCCAGACGGCTATACACGCCCTGCTCGCCGATATGTATCTCTGGCGCGGCTGTATGCTAAAGAATTATAGCAAGAAGACTGATGCTGCAGGCCATGCCCGCAAACTCAACCTCACCGACGTTGAGGTAGTGAGCGAGGAGGGTGACACTACATTAACTACCGCCGACGGCGAACTGCTCACCGACGAGTACGCCGATGCACAAAGCACACAATGCTTCCAAGCCGCCGTTGACCATGCCAACCAAGTACTTGTCATTCAGATGCGTCGTTTCAAGACGCTATACGACCAGGCAAGTACTTTCTCGCGTGGCATATTTGAAATAACCCAGTCGTTCGACCTCGATTCCTACACCGGCGACAACATTTACCCGCTCTATCACAACACCCAAACACAAGGTGAGAATGTGGCGGATCAACTCTATTCTATGCTCTGGGCCACCAAGAACAATCAGGAGAGTATCTTAGAGATACAGTTCAATAGCACCCAGACCAACACGCTTTATAGTAGTTGGTATGGCTCCTACTCGGGTGGTTCGCTCAGTGCAGGCACTATGGTTGCCTCCGATGCGCTCGTAGCCGCGATAGGCAATAAGGTAACCGCCGCCAATCGTGGACTTGGTAAGACCGACCTCCGCGCGTTAGAAACATTTGCCTACAACCGCGAGACCCTTGCCTCCACCTCCGTGCCTATTCATAAGAATATCGCCACGCAGATAGTAGTCAACGACCTCAAAGATATGTCGCTCGGCTTTAAGTCCGTAGGTTATCGTACCGACAACTCAATGAACTGGCCTATCTACCGTCTCAGCGATGTGATGCTTATCAAGGCCGAGGCTCTTGCACGTTTAGATGTCAATACTTCCGAGGCGCATTGCCTTGTGAATCACCTCTATGCCCGCAACTGCCCAACGATTGCTACCGCCGACACAACGTCCGACGGCACGGGCAATGCCTTGGTTCTAAAAATCTATAACGAGCGTCAACGTGAGTTTGTAGGCGAGGGTAAGCGTTGGTTCGACCTCGTTCGTCAAGCCGAGGCCGGCGATTACTACAGCGGACGCTCCATCTCTTTGATGGAGAGCCTCTCCGATTATGTTAGTATGTCGAGCGTCGTGGTCAATCGTATGCATAGCCTTTGGTCGTTCTACTGCCCCATCACCGACTCTGAGATGCGTGTAGAAGGTGTAGATGCCGGTGGCTACTTAGTGCAAAACCCCGTTTGGGAGAAATACAGCGAAATAAAGAAGTAAGGTTTATCCGCTTGGTCTGTGCTTCTCACAACCGAGCGTACCGACCAGCGGAGAAACACCCACACCATATATAATATATAAAGCGTGATGAAGACTTTAAGCATAAAAAAGTTGTCGCAGTACTTCCTTGCAGCCACCATCCTTTTTGGCACTGTAGCTTGTACCGACGACCACTTCGATATCACCGATGGAGGTACATCCAGTGCCTCGCAAACCATCTGGCAGAACATTCAGGCGCAACCCAACCTTCAGAACCTGGCCGCTATCCTTCAGCGCGTGCCGGTCATTAAGTCGGTGAGCGACAAACGGTCTGCCGTGCTCTATTCCACCCTGCTCGACCAGCCGCAAATGTTTACGATGTGGGCGCCCGTCGATGGCTCCTATGATGCACAAGACTATCTCGACCGCCTTGATGCTGCCGATGCCATCGTTGACGACTCCCTACGCGCCGTGGCAAAATATCGTATCGGCTATCAATTCGTGATGAACCACCTCGCACGTTTCAACTACGAGAGTTCCGCTGCCGAGCAAGAAGTGTTCCTGATGAACACCAAGCATGCTTACTACAATGCCGGTGCCGGCACGTTCAACAACATTCCGTTGCTCTCCGGCTACGAGTCCATACCCTCCTCCAACGGTACGCTCCACGTGCTTGATGGTTGCTCGCCCTTCCGTAAGAACCTTCAGGAGAACCTCTACGAAGACTATCCCAACCTCGTAGATGTTATCTACTCCAAGGACTCCCAAGGCGATTATATTTACCAAGAGAACACCCTCAACACCACGCGCAGTGTGCAAGGCGGTATGGACGATGAGGGAAACATTATCTATATGGACACTGTCTGGTCATCAACCAACACCTTGACACAAGATGTGCGTGGCTCGCTCTCTAACGAGGACTCCACCTATGTAGGTATCGTGCCAGCCACAGAGACAGCTTGGAACAATGCTATCACCAAACTCCTCCCGTTGTTCAACTACCAATCCTCCTATTACTATGATTGGGACTCTGATAATATCCGTTTCAAGAGTTCTATGAGTATTAACGAGACAGAGGCCGACTCCTTGGCTTACGACCGTGCTTATCGCCGCTTGATGCGTACGATGTATATCTCCGCTTCCGCTGTTGGTTTCGATACCGAGCAAGCCATCGACTCCGCCGCGTTGATCAACAAACTGATCTATGCCGACACGATAAATACCACGGCAGGGTTCGTGTATCGCAACCCCAACGCCGATCCCGATGGAGAGAACGGCCCCAATCCTGTCTTCGAAGGCAAAGACCCCGTACATCTCTCTAATGGCTATGTCTTCGAACTTGACGATATGGACTTCGACCCAACGTGGGTATGGGCACCCAAAATAGAGTTCTCACCCTATGGCGGTACCAACTTCCTTCGTTCCCAAAACTGTACACCGTCTTCGGTACTCCTCGTAGAGAGCGAGCGCAACCCAGCAGTGAAAGGCTATCTGCAGGATAACCAGTATCAGCGCTTCGAGGTCACCTCGGGTCAGATGACGGTAGATCTCCGTCTGCCCGATGTGCTTTCCACTACCTATCGTCTCGAATTCTGTATGGTGCCTAACTTCACGCGTATCTCCGATGCTGCTAACAATATGGTAGAGGTGATTGACGAAGAAACGGGAGAACCCACCGGAGAACTCGTGCCGGCAACCGTGACGTGTTCGTTCAACGCACAAGTGTTCTACGACGCAGCCGATATCACCCGCAACCCGCCGAAGGCTTCCGATCTCAATACCATCAGCGTGGCGCAAGACACTATTCAGTGGTACACTATTGTTGATAAAATCACGTTCAACAAGTGCTACTACGATTTGCCCACACCCACAGGTAATTCCTATCCCTTTGTGCGTATCATCATTACGGTACCCCAGCAACGCGGTCTGCCCACCAATCCCGCCAACAACAATGCGCTCAACATCGCTCGCATACGCCTCGTTCCACTCGCTGCCGACGAGCTTTGAGCCGCCCACCCAAGGATTAAACGTTTAAGCCCCAGCGCTCCACAGAACGCACGGGTCATTCAAAGTTCCTGCAAAAATACATAAACAATGAATACGAACAGTTTCAACTTCAGGCAGCGGTTCTTCCGCACGGGCGCATTGCTACTTTGCTTCGCTGGTTTCCTCTGCTCTTATGCCCAGAGCGAATCCGGGTCAGCCCCCGCACAGACTGCTACCGCCGCCACGCAACTACGCGAAGTGTCGGGCCACGTTTACGATGCCGCCACCAAAGAGCCTATGGGTGGTGTGCGCGTGCAGGCACTGGCCGACCGACGCTATACCGCTATGACCGACGGCAAAGGTGCCTATACCATCAAGTTGCCTGCCTATGTCACAGCCCTCTATATCTCTGTAGAAGGCTACAACGCCGCACAACTCGCTATCAAAGGCGATACCAACCAAGATGTCGTGCTCTATAGTGGTCTTATCCGTGAGCAATACACCGACGGCACCAGCATCCTCAACGCACGCAGCGCACAACTCAACCTCACCAGCGCACAAACCGTAGAGAGCGAGATAGAAAACGTACTCAACGCTAACGTGCGAATGATTAGCCGCGGCGGACTCAACGCCCAAGGCACGATGATGCTTATCAATGGTGTCAACTCCCTCAATGCCAACGCACAGCCGCTCGTTGTTGTCGATGGTGTCATCTGGGATATGCAGTACGACCGCACCACTATCCACGACGGTTTCGTCAACAACGTACTCTCCCTGCTCGACCCCGAGGACGTAGAGAGTGTTCAGGTGCTTAAAAATGGAACAACCCTCTATGGTGCAAAAGGTGCCAACGGCGTTCTCATCATCAACACCAAGCGCGGACACAGTATGGCCACACGTATCAACGTGCGCGTTTACGGCGGTTTTGAAACCGCTCCCGAGCGTATCAAGATGATGAACGCCTCACAGTTCCGCAGTTATGCCATAGAACTCCTCGGTACCACAGAGTATGCCGAGGATATGAGTGGCAATATGCTCATCCCCTTCCTCAACGAAGACCCCGTGGGCTATCGCTTCTACGATATGTACCACCAGAATGTCGATTGGCAAAAAGACCTCTACCGTACCGCTTTCACTCAGAACTATAAGGTGAGCGTGCAAGGTGGTGACGATGTGGCTATGTACAACCTCTCGCTCGGCTACACCCAGGGAGAGTCCACGGCAAAGAAGAACGACTTCAACCGTCTGAACATCCGCTTCAACACCGATGTCAACCTCTTCGAGAATTTCACCGCCGCCATCGACCTCGGCTACACACGCGGTGCTTACGACCTGCGCGACAACGGATGGGCACAAGACTACTCTATGCGAAACATCTCCTCGCCCAACGTACTCGGTCTTATACAGTCGCCCTTCATAAGCCCGTATATGTACTTCATCTACTACGACCGCGAGCGTGGAATGCTTGACCTCGGACATTCTAACGAGGTATATACCGGACGTGTATTTAGCGATTCCGACAACCCCTTGGCTTATGCCTCTTCGTTCGGCTTCCCCGGCGTGGCCAACCCATACTGGATCCTATCTAACGGCTCGGGAAACAACAAGAACTTCCAAGAGCAGACACAGTTTAACCTCAATGTAGCCCCGCGCTATCAGGTGAACAAAAACCTCGCTATCTCCGATCGCTTCAGTTATCAAATCAACCGCACCAACGAGAAGTACTATCTGCCCTATAACGGCACACCTACTATCAATGTTGAAGGACTCGGCTCCGTGGACAATGCTATCCGCTCGCAGTTTGCTAAGGCCACCCTTATCTTTAACGACTTCCGCGTAGATTGGAAAAAACACTTTGGTGCACACTACCTCAACCTCTTCGGTGGTATGCGCTTTATGGCCAATACCTATTCAAGCAGCTTCCTCGAGGTTTACAACAACGACAACGACAAGCAGCCCAACGTAAAGTACGACTTGCAGTATCGTAATATGGACGGTGTGGACGATGAGTGGCGAAGCATCGCTTGGTACGCCAATGCCGACTACAACTATCGCAACCGCTACTTCCTCAACGTTACAGCGTCTATGGAGAGCAGCTCACGCTTCGGCGATAAGGCCAAGGGCGGCCTCGACCTCCTCGGCGTGCGCTGGGGCCTCTTCCCCTCTGTACAGGCAGGGTGGGTTATCAGCAACGAAGACTGGTTCCGCGTACCTTCTGTGGACTATCTCAAACTTACCCTCGGCTACGATATGAGTGGCAACGACGACCTCGACTACTACGCCAGCCGCACTTACCTCAAGAACGTCGTATTTATGCAGAAGGCCACAGCCCTTTCCATAGCCAATATCGAGAACCCCAAACTCGCTTGGGAAACCACCCACCGTTTCAGCGGAGGAATACAAGCCGGGCTGCTCAAAAACCGCTTGATGTTCGGCTTGAACCTCTACTATGCTAAGACCATTAACCTACTGTCCTACAAGTCCGTTAGCGACATCACCGGACAGGCCGTGCAACTCAGCAACGATGGTGCACTTAAGAACCTCGGCCTCGACCTCAATGTAGATGGTATTCTCATCGCCTCCAACAACTGGCGCTGGCAGGCAGGCTTCTCCGTAGGCCACTACCACAATGAGCTTACCAAACTGCCTTCCTCCGCACTCAACTCCATTGAGCACTACGCCCTCGATGCCAACGGACAAAAGACCGGTAACCCTACCACTATCAACGGTTACACCAGTTTCGTCTACGGACAGATAGTTGATAGGCAGCGTTATAACAATATCCTCTCTGCTGTGGGCAACCCCGTGGGTGTGTTCTACGGCTTCCAGACAAAAGGTGTGTTTAGCACCGATGCCGAGGCATCCACCGCCGGAAAGTACGGCTATCTGCGCTATCCCACCGGACTGGCCGAGCAACCCTATCGCAACTTTAAGGCTGGTGACGTGCATTTCGTCGATCAAAACAATGACGGCTGGATAAGCGATGCCGATATGGTAGTCATTGGCGACCCCAACCCCGACTTCTACGGCAATATATATACCCGCCTCTCGTGGAAACGTCTCTCCCTCGACCTCAACTTCAAGTACAGTGTCGGCGGCGACATATTTAATTATCAGCGTATGCAACTCGAGAGTGCCTCGCAGGTAAATGTGATCGGCAACCAAACCACCGCCGTGGTAAACCGCTGGCGCTATGACGGACAGGTGACCGACATACCACGCACCATGTTCTACACCAACGAAGAGTGGGTGAACAACGAGCGTTTCTCCGACCGCTGGATAGAAGACGGCTCTTACCTCAAACTCAAGAAGATACGTCTCACTTGGGAAGTGCCTCTCACACTCTCCTGGTTGCAGGGCTTAACACTCTGGGGCGAGGCCAACAACGTCTTTACACTCACGAAGTATCTCGGCAGCGACCCCGAGGTTAGTATCGGACAAGGCATTCTCTACCAAGGCATCGATGCAGGCCTCCTTCCCTCAAGCCGCAGCTACAATTTCGGCGTAACCATCAACCTCTAATCCGTTTATATATAAGTTATACAGTAGTTGAAGCCGCAGAGCGAAGCGGAACAGCCGCCTAAGCCGCGTCGCTTCCTCCCACGCTTCACCCACTCAAAAACTTACCGCATACCTATGAAAGCAAGAACTTTAACCGCTGTTCTGGTGTCTCTCCTCACCTTCGCTGTCACCACCACTTCGTGCGAAGATATGCTTACGCCCGATATGACCAGTGCCTCCGATACCGACCGCACCATCAGCGACACACTTTTCAACTATCTCGGCATACTGCGTAGCGTGCAGCAAGTGGCTGAGCAAAACGTCATACTTGGCGAGGCTCGTGGCGACCTTGTCACCACCACTTCCTACACCAGCGATTCTATCGACCGTATAGCCAACTTCCGACAGCCCATCGATGGCGAGTGCCAACTGCTCAACCGTGCAGGCTACTACAACGTCATCAACCACTGCAACATCTATCTTGCAGCGGTGGACTCCACCAAGACGCTCAACTACAACGACTTGATGAAAAAGGAAGTGGCACAGGTTATTCTCATCCGTGCATGGGCGTATATGCAACTCGTGCAAAACTATGGCCGCGTGCCTTTTATCAGCGTACCCGTAACCAGTGCCGGCACCGGTTGGGAAACCAACCCGGCCGAGGGGTGGGTGTCGCTTGAGGCCGGCGAGGAAAACCTCCTCAACCGCCTCAACAACGCTACAAGCGGCGAACTATGGCGAGCCTATGAGTATGAGTATAAAGACGGACTGCCACAATACGGTGTATATTACTATGACGGACAGAACACGATGTCAAGCAAATTAACGTTGTTCCATGCCGACATCATTATGGCAGAACTCTATCTCCTCTGTGCACAAACCAAAGCCGACTACGAGAAAGCCGCCGAGTACTACTATAACTACTTCTCCGACAAGAGCGGACGCGGCTATTGCTATGGCTATATCACTAACTATCGTGCACAATACAGCGAGTCGCTCTTCGGCGGACGTCGTAGTTACAGTGTCAACGTTGATAGCTGGGTGAACCAAAACTATGGTGCAAGTTATGGCAATACCACCACCGCCAACGCCGTGACGTTCGTTCCCTCTGCCGCAAGTACCAACTTCGGACTCGTGCTCAAGCGTATTCCCGAAATCTTTGGCTTTGAACTTAGCTCAAGCACCACTACCAGCAACGTTGAAATGGACGACCCCGATGATGACTATGTGTCCGACGTAGGTGCCGTGCGCGTAACAGGTGCTAACTATAAGAAACGCCAACTCGCACCCTCCGAGGGATATGTAGCACTCAATAAGGCACAACTCAATGCTATCAACGACGACCGCTCCACCGAAGACGTGATGAAGTATCCCGACGATCTCGGCGATGCACGCCTCGCAGGTGCTTCACCACTCGTGCGTACCGATGAGGGGCGTATACGGTTTATTCAAAAATTCACACCCGGAAAAGTCAATGGCGACGGCGTATCCACAGGTGGCTATACCTTCCGCTATTCTATTCCGCTCTATACCACCATTCAGCTCTACCTACACTTCGCAGAGGCTATCAACCGCGCAGGTTTCCCACGTTATGCCTTCGCTATCCTCCACGACGGGCTCAACACGCTCTACCTGCCCGACAACCAGATAAACCTCACCACCGGCGAAATACCCGGCCTTGTTTGGAGGCTTGACTCAGAGGACGAGGACAACCACGTTCGTACCTTCCGCTGCACCATCGATTCCGTTAACTACGCCTTTGGCACAGCAGCCTTCAAGGGGGCAAACCACATCTCGCCCTATGAACTGATGATGTCGTCCGAGAAGACGTGGCTCAACTTCAGCGATGAGAGCTACTGGCGCAACCAACTCGGCATCCACGAAATGGGTTGCGGCTTATCCACACGCGGCAACACCGAGTACACCTACGAAAATGTAGTGGCGCAGCGCATTGCCGACGAAGCCGTACGCTCCGGCCTCTCACTGGCCGAGGCTGCCAGCTACGCACGTCGTATGATGGACGGTGAAGACGGCAGTAGCGGCGACGGCAGCGACGACGAGGAAGTTTGGGACAGCGTCTATCTACCCATAGAAGTACCCACCGACGAGATGCTCGCTGCGCAAATCAATGCCGTGGAGACACTTATTGCCGATGAAGGTGCCCTGGCACTCAGCTTTGAGGGCTTCCGCTACTACGACCTAATGCGTATGGCGCGCCACAAGAACCAAGACTCCTACCTCGGTGCTAACTACGGCTCCGTATGGATGGCTTGGCTCATTGCACGACGCGACCTCAGCCTCAAACCATACGAACAGCCTACAAACCTCGGAAATACCACGGTATTCAACTACCTCTCCGATGAGCAGAACTGGTATCTGAAAAGCCCCTATTAAATCAAAGACTTACGCAGGTAATACAGCAATACGCGTCAATTACTTTGCTAATTAGTTCTCTGAAAATTAGAGGGCACGTAAAATTCGAAGTGAACCCCGAAAGTTATTCCAAAAACTTTCGGGGTTCACTTCTTTCTGATACCTCCTTCTAATCGCTCGTCGCCCATTGGGAGCGCAGGCATCTGGGAGCGCAGGCGGCTCGCCTGCATTCACTGGGAGCTCTGGCGTCTGGGAGCGCACGCGGCTCGCCTGCACTATCTTGCACGCGGGCCGCGTGCGCTCCGGCATAAGGCTCGCCTGCTCCGAAATTTTGCTCCAGTCGAAGTCGAGGCTGGCATTTGTCAGCAACACTTGGCGCAGCTCGTCGGTGAACTGCGGTATCTCTATCTGTTCCTCAAACAGCCCGCCGTTGGTATAGGGGAAGGCTTTCAGGTCGTCTTTCAGATACTTTGGAAGAAATTGCAGGTTTTCTTTATATAAAGGCAGTTCCGAAGATAGAGGAATATTCGGGTTACGAATAGGAGACCGTTCTCAATTCTACGTTCTGCTACAAATTGCCTAAAAGAACACCCGACTCGGAGCCACCGCCTGTTTCGTGACTCATCGTCGGATGCAGAGGTAGGCATAATATTCTTGGATAAATTGTACTATTTGAAATCTGACTACGATTATTCTCTCAGTTTGTAAGTACGATTTCTATTTCCTCCGCAAGAGACAAGAATACCCTCATCCACTAACTGATAGAGAAGCACCTTTGTTCTTGTTGTACTAGAATCAAGAAGTTTTACAAGATCCTCAGTTTTTGCCTCACCATTTCTACGAATGTAGTCAATAACTATCGTCCGTTTATCGTCCGTCCTTATCGTCCGTTTATCGTCCTCCCTTATCGTCCGTTTATCGTCCGTTTTGCTGTTATCGTCCGTTTTTTTATTATCGTCCGCTTTTATCGTCCGCTTCGACTGTGTCATTTTACTCATGTCTATAGTCAATGTTGTGCGTGAGGGAGCATATGAAACTTGGTATTCAGGCTGTGAACAGAGTTCCGATTTACAAATATCAAACAAATCTGGGATGCCACTTCCAGCCCGTTCTCCGAAGTCAAGCAGGCCAAACATCTTCATAATGGTGGAATTTCGTGCGTCAGAAGTTCCACCGCTCAAAGCAGTTTTAAGTCCAGGTCTCATATCACCCGGATTGGCAAATGTGAGCGAATCTGGCCGACGGATGATTACAATGCCTTTTTGACCATAGTAATCGGAGTGGGCCAGCGTATTGACAATCATTTCACGCAAAGCCTTATGCATAGGAACTTCATCTTCCCGACTCCCATCCTGGCTGAGTTGGAATGGCACGGGGAAAGCACTCCGTAATCGATGATATACATGGAAGAAAAAGTCGAATAAGTTGCCGCTCCAATCGCCAGAGGATGATACTATCCGATGTGTCCATCGGATCTTTGAGTCAAGTTGCTCACGGTAATCGAGGAAATAGTCAGGCATCTCTCGCATAATGTCATACTCATGCCCAAACATCAGCAGTCCTGCTACCGTCGGATACACACGACCATCCTCACGGTCGAAGCCCATAGCCCCAATACTGCGCAGGAACATTTCATCATCCTGTTTGCTCCACACATGGCCGGCATGTTTCCCGTTGAAGTAGTTGCGGTAGTCATGCACCGTATTCATATCGAATACCGACATATCCAGCCCCTTAAGCACATTTGTATCTGGAGTCGATGTAGTAGCATCACGGTATATAGCCGCAATTTGGTCACGATTGCACAAATGGTCACCTTCGCCATAACGTACATAAGTCCCGCGCATTGGGTCTTGTCCAATATACACAGGTCGTATGGTGCGGTCTGCCCGAGGAACTTCAATCACGACAATTTGTTTGCCTTCAACCTCCTGGTCATATACCATGTTATTAGTCAAAATGTTGACACTTACCTTCTGACGGTTATTCACCATATTCCAGAAGTCGCCTATCAGTTTATGTGAATCCTCAACACCCTTCACAGAAAACGAGTGGTCATTCTCTTCCACGACTCCAAGCAGGATAATTCCTCCTTCTGTATTGGCAAATGATGAATAGGTTTCCCAAATACTATTGGGAATCTGGTTCTTTGCCGTTTTTGCCTCTATACGATGATCTTCCTGATACGCCGTAAGATTGTTGATGTCTATTTTCATACCATTATAAACGCTTTGTTTTTAACTTTAGTATTCTGTGATCATGGAATTAACAACCCTCTATATTCAAGGTTATGAATCATGGCCTCACTGCATGATGGATGTCCGTATCGAATTTTTCGGACGTTTTTCTTTGTTATTCTTGTGGAGACTCTTTATACTCCTTTAATTGTATTAATATATCTTCGTACTGTTTTATCCTTTCTTCCATAAAAGTCCTATACTGATCATATAACACACACACCTTTTGGTGAATATTATCCATGTAAAATTGAATTGTATCAATGAGTCTGATAAATCCAAATAGGTTTACAACACTCACAGCCCAATCACATGTTTTATACAATACAATCTGAGTCATAAATGACTTGTCTTTATGGGCATCCAATTTATGTCGAATACTTCCTGCTTCTTTTTTGTCAATCATCTTTCCAAGGAGAGACTTAACCCCCTTCCAAAAAGAATCAAGTTCTTCTTTATTAACTATATCCTCTGGATATAATCTCATTTCATGAGACACCTTTTTACTAAAGTTATTGTCCTTAGCCTCATAAAGTATTGTATAAGCATGCTTGCACAGCATAACTCGTTCCGTGTCATTATGGGCTTGAAATATACATATCATTGTCATCAATGCATCCATTTGAAGAAGTGTCAGAAAGCCCATCATGTCATATACGTTTCTATGAGTTTGGATAACATTCAACCACTTTTCTTCTGCAAAGGTATCCATTTCCTGCTATATATTCAGCAATTGCCCTCATTTCCCTGCTTCGTCAATGCGACACCCAAAGCCACCCAATTTTCTTTGTAACTAAATGATTTTCAATAGTCGCTATT
>ERZ842401.697-NODE-697-length-49347-cov-5.817496_pt1 | contig 49347 bp, 44 predicted proteins | sample MGYA00521270_ERZ842401 | MGnify/ENA primary metagenome ERZ842401 (study PRJEB31892, sample SAMEA3878208) | bioreactor metagenome | biome: Moose rumen | place: Sweden | collected 2011-10 | study: EMG produced TPA metagenomics assembly of the PRJEB12797 data set... | reverse complement strand
GGAACTACCTTATCAAACCACTATGATCGCACCAAGTTATTTTTTAATCATTACTAAAAATGCAACTGCTCCATTTTTATATCGTTCATGCAGCGGGAAAACTGCATTTCGTTCTTAACCAAAGCTACATACTTCCAACTATAGCAAGAGACGAAGACCTAAAGAAAAGGTTAAATGATCGAGGCTCTCGTATTCATCTTTTTCCAATTGAAAAGACTGTGAACTTCCGCCCGAATTGTAAATGGTATAGGAGGAAAGCGTCCCTGCTATAAAAGAAACCGAGGCTCCTAGAGCTAATTTTTTTGTAATCGAGAAATCATACCCGATATCGCTAAACTGCCCAAGAGTCCCTCCTTTCATTGTAAAACTATCTGTTATCACAACAGAATCGTCAGTCATACCAAGATAGCCAAGACCATAGTTGATGTAGAATGCGTTACGCGCATTGGCACTAACCCATCTGTATGAAAGGAAAGGCCCGACTAAACGAAAATCTATCTTGTCAGAACACGTTCCGCTCCGGGTAGATCCGTCTATAAAGGTCGCTGTTCCAAGGACGCTTCCGGAGAAACGGCCGTCGCTGTACTTGACTCCGACGCCCAATGCCTCTGAAAAATAATGGGTAACGTCTGCGCTGTAGCAAAAGCCTTTTCTCAGGCTCTCCAAATATTCAGTCATTTCAGCCCCCAGTGAATTGTCCACCTTACCTATTCGGTATACGAACCCTCCCTGGACTGCAATCCTCCACGTAGGAACAGTACGGTCAATAGTCCTGTCTGATGATACGATGCTCTGAGCATTGACAATTCCGGTCAACGCCAAAGAAACTGCAAAAAGAGCAATAATTCTTTTCATGGCTTATTCTGAATCTTGAATTGATAAATACTCACTTCTTCCGGACGCAACAGAAACCTGTTCTATCAAGGGCCTCCCGATGAAAGCTCCAATTGCTACAGAACATCTGATATAATAGTCTTGTCCCGGTTTAATATGTAGAGAAATCGAAGACTTGGATTCTGTACGTCCCCATATTTCGTAGTCCCCTTCCTCATAAACTTTAACCTCGGCCTTCGTATTGACTTTCGACCTGTATACCTTTGTCTCCCCTATCGAGACATCATAATTGACCACAAATCCGGCTCCGGGAAGACGATAAAAGTAAAGAACCGCATAATCCGGATGATCAGAAAGAAGATTCTCCTGAGCAGTGACTATAGAAGAAGGATCCTCTATGTAAAGAATATCAGCAAAAATCCTGTGAACAGAACTATAGAGGTCAGGAGCCTGATGCTGGTTGATTTTTACAGCATTACCGCCCGCCTTACGGGCTTGCTCCTTTGCCAGTTTGAGAACCTCTTCATAGGTGCCGTTAGAAGAAGCAGTGAAACCAGTATCCCCAATCTTGATCGTTCCCAAAATAATAGCCTCGGTAGGCAATTCGTCATAGACTTCCAGTATCAGGACATCTTCGTCCTCAGAAAGCGGTGCATACTGAGTACTTACGCTGGATATCACCTTTGGAGAGCATCCAATAAAAATGGAAGCAATTAATAAAGTCAGAATGACAACAATACGTGGTCTCATAAAAACAAGGTTTTAACAAATATACAAAAAAATCCAGCCCAATACAAAAAGGGCTGGATTTCATAGATATTAAGACTCAAATTAGTCGCTGAGGGAGAAGCGCTTGAATGAAAGCACCTTTGCCTCTTTGTCAGCTGCTGCGAGGGCGGCCTTTACGGTCTCCTTGTTGTCGCTAAGCTGATACTCCTGTTCCTCGAGAGTGTTCTCCTTGAGGAACTTCTGGATGCGGCCATTGGCAATATTCTGGATCATCTGCTCGGGGAGGTTGGCTGCTTTTTCGGCACCGACCTTCGCAATGATCTCGCGAGCCTGCTGAGCCTGCTCAACTGTAAGCCATCCCTTTGCCGTGTTGGACTCGATATGATCTTCGCTGTCAACATGGGCAGGATTGATACCAGCCTTCTTCAGAGCTGCGTCAACAGCCTTCTGGACCTGCTCGTCACGAGTCTTTTGGATGGCGACAGTGCGCTCTGACTCGAGAACCTCAGCGGGGACTGAAGCTGCGTCAACAGCGACAGGGTTCATGGAAGTAACCTGCATGGCGATACCACGGGCGATTGAGGCGGGAACTTCTTTATTGAAAGCGACGATGGCGCCAAGTTTGCCATTGAAATGAACATACTCAGAGACGAACGGAGCATCGAGAGTGCCATAGTAAGCAAGAACGTGCTTTTCGCCGGTCTTTCCAGCCTGGTTGGTGATGTCTTCCTCAACAGTATAGCCATCAGAGAGCTTCTCAGCCTTGAGAGCCTCAACATCTGAAGGGAACTTAGCGATTGCAACATCTGCAATCTCGAGAGCGAGCTTCTTGAAATCGGGTGTTGCAGCCACGAAATCAGTCTCGCAACCAAGGCAAATGAGTATAGCCTTTCCACCGTCAATGCGTGAAAGAACAGCACCTTGGGTGGTCTCATTGTCACCGCGCTTGGAAAGAGTGGATTTACCTTTCTCACGAAGGATCTCTACGGCGCGCTTGAAGTCGCCTTCAGCCTCGGTAAGAGCGTTCTTACAGTCCATCATACCAGCGCTGGTCATGTCGCGGAGCTTCTTGATATCTGCTAGTGCGATTGCCATAATTCTTTGTTTCTAATTGTTAATTACTCTGCTTGTGCTTCTTCTACAGCGGGAGCCTCAACCTTGGCGGCGCGGCGGGGGCGAAGCTTCTTGGCATTCTTATCTGCCTGCTGCTCAGCTACTTCTGCCTCAGCATCGGTCTTCTCCTTCTCGAGCTTTCTTTCGTCGAGTCCTTCCTGAATGGCGGCGCAGAGAACGTCCATAATCTTCTCGATGGACTTTGTTGCATCGTCATTGGCCGGAATCACATAATCAATCGGAGTGGGATCGCAACATGTATCAACCATAGCGATAACCGGGATGTTCAGACGGTTCGCCTCTTTAACGGCGTTGGCCTCTTTCTGGACGTCAACTACGAAGATTGCTGAAGGAAGGCGGCTCATATCCTTGATAGAACCGAGGTTCTTCTCAAGTTTAGCCCTCTGGCGCTCCACCTGGAGACGCTCTCTCTTAGCGAGTTTTTCAAAAGTACCATCTTCTTTCATTTTGTCGATGGTATTCATCTTCTTGACTGCTTTACGGATGGTGGGGAAGTTTGTAAGCATACCGCCTGCCCATCTCTCAGTCACTGAAGGCATATTTACGGACAGAGCTTTTTCAGCTACTACCTCTTTGGCCTGTTTCTTTGTTGCCACGAAGAGAATCTTGCGTCCTGAGCGGGCAAGATCTTTCATAACTTCGGCGGCCTCGTCAATCTTGACGACTGTCTTGTGCAGGTCGATGATGTGGATTCCGTTCTTCTGGTCGAAGATATACGGAGCCATCTTAGGGTTCCATTTGCGGGCAAGATGTCCGAAATGAGCACCTGCATCAAGCAATTCCTGGAAATTTGTTCTAGACATTTCTTTGTAATTGTTTGTTTTTTAACTCTTTCTGTCAATCCCGAAGTAATGGAAGATCCAGTCTCCGGAATTTTCCGCAGTCTCGGCAATCTTTCGGTAGCTCGGGAGGATTCACATCCTCGCACTGAGGTCTGAAGATTTGACAGTATAAACCGGACTGTGCGTTTTGTAAATCGTGCAGTACGTCAAAAGATTAACGCTTGCTGAACTGGAAGCGACGACGTGCGCCAGGCTGACCAGGTTTCTTTCTCTCGACCTCGCGTGCATCGCGGGTAAGGAAGCCTGCGGCCTTGAGAGTTGAGCGATAAGCCTCTTTGTCGATCTCGCAAAGAACGCGGGAAATTCCGAGCCTTACTGCCTCTGCCTGACCTTTGGTGCCTCCGCCAACGAGAGTGACCTTTACGTCAAACTGACCTGCGGTACCCGTAACTTCGAAAGGCTGGTTGACAATGTACTGGAGAGTCTCTTCTTTGAAGTAGTCGTTGAGCTCCCTGCCATTGATGACGATGTTGCCTTTCCCGGGGACTGCATAAACACGAGCGACTGCTGATTTACGTCTTCCAAGGGCGTGTTTCTGTTCCATGTGCTCTGTTTAAATTTCGTTTAACTTGATTGGTTTGGGGTTCTGTGCCTGGTGCGGATGCTCCGGACCTGCATAGACGTAGAGATTGTTGATGAGCTTGTCACCAAGACGGGTCTTCGGGAGCATACCCTTGACCGATCTGCGAATGAGTTCTTCAGGTCTCTTGGCGAGAATCTCGCGAGGAGTGGTAAAACGCTGTCCGCCCGGATAACCGGTGTAGCGTGTATACACCCTGTCTGTCATCTTCTTGCCGAGGAGACGGATTTTCTCCGCATTGACTACGATGACGTTGTCACCACAATCCACGTGGGGAGTGAATCCGGGTTTGTTCTTGCCACGAAGGACAAGAGCAACTCTCGAAGCAAGACGACCAAGCACGAGATCTGTCGCGTCAATGACCACCCATTCTTTGTTCACGGTAGCTTTATTGAGCGATACCGTTTTGTAGCTAAGTGTGTCCACTGTCTTGATCTTTAATGGTTTATAAATAAATGTTGCGTTCCCTACACTTTATAGGGGGTGCAAAGGTACAAAATTTTTTCAGTTTTCCAAAATCATATTTCAAATACTCTCAAGTACATAAAATTAAATGGAAGAAACCGTTGCAACTTACGTTTCATTGAAGTAACTTTGTAAGATGATAATATAAAAACTGATACCATATGAAACTTGACGGAAGACGCGAAAGCGGAAATGTTGAAGACAGGAGGGGCGGTACCTCCTCGGGGACAATCGCCGGTCTTGGCCTAGGAGGCATTCTTATTGTCGGACTTATCACCCTCCTGATGGGAGGAAACCTCGGGGATGTTGTCCAGAATGTTCAGAACATGGGCGGTATCGAGTCCACTTCCGGACAGACCACCCAGGAATTCTCGGCCGAGGAAGAAGCCCTCGCAAAGTTCTCAAGACAGATTCTTGCAAGTACCGAGGATATCTGGAGTGCTTATTTCCGGCAGAATAATCTTGGGACCTACCGCAATCCTACCCTTGTCCTCTATACCAATGCAACATCGACTGCCTGCGGTACCGGACAGGCTGCAATGGGACCTTTCTACTGCTCGGGTGACGAGAAGCTATATATCGACCTCAGTTTCTTTACAACAATGAAACAGTCTCTTGGAGCCGACGGAGACTTCGCCTATGCCTATGTCATCGCCCATGAGGTCGGGCACCACGTACAAAATCTTCTTGGTACCCTGGGACAGGCTCATACCCAGATGGCAAAGATGTCCACCGCCAATGCCAACAGGGTGAGCGTCCGTATCGAGCTGCAGGCCGACTTCTATGCAGGCGTATGGGGCCATTATGAGAGCACAAATTTCGGCTCCCTCGATGACAACGACATTTTGGAGGCTATCAACTGTGCTTCAAAGATTGGCGATGACTACCTCCAGAAGAAGTCTCAAGGCTACGCAGTCGAAGAGTCATTTACTCATGGCACAGCCCAGCAGAGAATGAGATGGCTCAAGAAGGGCCTTACAACCGGTGACATCAGCCAGGGCAACACTTTCAGCCTCTCTGACAGTCAGCTTTAAACATCGGCCGTAAGGCCATAAAACATATATGAGTAAACACTTTACACTCCCCTATGACGGCGGACTCATTGAGAGGGGCCTGCCGAAAGGTATTCTCCACTCTTTTGAGAAGATTACCACTGAAATTTACTCTGAATCAAGAGACGCTTCCAAGGCAATTGCGGACATAATTGTAGATGCAATCAACACCGCGCCGAAGGAGCGCCTTTTCAAATTGGGTCTAACAACAGGTGCCACCCCTGTTTCCCTCTACCACGAACTCGCCCGAAGATTTCAAGCAGGCAAAGTCTCGTTCAAAAACGTTGAGATAGTCTCAATAGACGAGTACTATCCTGCGGAGAAATCAGAGTTCCAGAGCCGCAATTACAGACTTCATGAATCCCTCATTGACAGGATTGACATCCTTAAGGAAAATGTCCACATTCCTGACGGAGCTGTTCCTCAGGGCAAGGTGTCCGAATACTGCGCCGAGTTTGATAAGATAGCCCACGAGATCGATCTTCTCGTCATTGGAGTCGGAGAACAAGGGCAGCTTGGTTTCAACGAGGCCGGAAGCACAGAAAAGAGCCGCACCCGAACTGTCCGCTTCCCCTACCCCTCAAGAAAACGTCAGGCCCGCAACTTCAACGGTGACATTGCGGCCACTCCCGCCAGCGGAATCACTATCGGCATCAGCACCATGCTCTCCGCCAATAGAATAATACTTATGGCTTGGGGCGAGGACAAGGCACAGGCAGTAAAAGACATCGCCGAAGGAGAGGTGACCTCGGCATGCCCTGCCTCCTTCCTACAGCACCATGACAACATCACCTTCTATGTAGATGAGAATGCCGCAACCCTCCTTACCAGAGTAACGGCTCCATGGCTCGTAGGCCCCTGCGACTGGACAAGAAAATTCATCCGTAAAGCAGTTGTCTGGCTTTGTCAGAGAGTCGGTAAGCCTATTCTCAAGCTCACTGAGAAAGACTATCTCGAGAATGGTCTTGTGGAGCTTCTGGAAAAATTCGGGCCTTTCGACAAGATCAATATCGAAGTTTTCAATGACCTTCAGCACACCATCACCGGATGGCCCGGAGGAAAACCCAACGCCGATGACAGCACCCGCCCGGTTGCGGCCAAACCCTATCCAAAGACTGTACTTATCTTCTCTCCCCACCCCGACGACGATGTCATCTCGATGGGAGGAACATTCATAAGGCTTGTTTCACAGGGCCACAATGTCCATGTCGCTTATGAGACCTCCGGGAATGTCGCCGTCCATGACGATGTCGTCCTCCAGCATATGGACGCAGCCTTCCAGCTCGGTTTCGGCGACAGATTTGAAGAAGTGAAAAAACTCATCGACAGCAAGAAACCGGGCGAACCGGAACCTCGCGAGCTCCTCAATATAAAGGGAGCAATCCGCCGCAGCGAAGCTCGTGGGGCTGTTCGTTCCTTCGGCCTCAACGACAATACCAACGCCCACTTCCTCAACCTCCCATTCTACGAGTCAGGTGGAGTCAAGAAACTCCCCCGCACCCAAGCCGATATCGACATAATCAAAGAACTGATTTCAAAGCTCAAGCCCCACATGATATTCATGGCCGGAGACCTCGCAGACCCCCACGGGACCCATCGTGTGTGCACAGAAGCCGCCTTGGAAGCCATAGAACAGCTGAAGGCAGAAGACAATGAATGGATTGGCGAGACCACCATCTGGCTCTATAGGGGCGCTTGGATGGAGTGGGAACTCGGAAGGGTCGACATGGCCGTCCCGCTAAGTCCGGACGAACTCATCATGAAGCGTCATGCCATCTTCCATCACCTCTCCCAAAAGGATATCGTCCCGTTCCCTGGAGACGACCCGAGAGAATTCTGGCAAAGAGCCGAAGAGCGCACACAGAATACTGCCCGCCTCTATGACGAGCTTGGCATGGCAGAGTATCAGGCAATCGAAGTCTTCCTTAAATTATACTAGACAGTAAAATATGAAAGTCATTATTAGAGACAATCAGCACGAGGCTTCCATTTGGGCAGCCCATTACATCGCATCGAAAATCAAGGATAAAGCTGCCGCTACCGACCGTCCTTTCGTTATCGGTCTTGCGACAGGATCAACCCCGATCGAAACATATGCAGAACTTATCCGCATGTACAAGGCGGGTGAGATCTCATTCAAGAATGTAATCTCATTCAACATGGACGAATACGTCGCCCTCCCCGTAGAGCATCCTGAGAGCTACCATTCATTCATGGATAAATACCTTTTCAACCACATAGACATTCCTCGGGAGAACATCCATCTCCTTGACGGGAACGCTCCCGACCTGGAGAAAGAGTGCGAGGAATATGAAAAGAAAATAGTAGCTGCTGGCGGCATCGATCTCTTCCTTGGCGGAGTCGGTGAAGACGGTCACCTAGCTTTCAATGAGCCGTTCTCTTCTCTCCAGTCGAGGACCCGCGTCATGACTCTCACATACGATACCCTCCTTGTCAATTCCCGCTTCTTCGACAACGACGTCAACAAAGTTCCAAAGCAGGCCATGTCAGTCGGTGTCGCGACCGTCCTTGATGCAAAAGAAGTCCTTATCCTCGCTTTCGGGCACAAGAAAGCCCGCGCAATACAAATGGCTGTCGAAGGCCCTATGACCCACGTCTGTACCCTCTCAGCCCTTCAGAATCACCCTGCCGGGACAGTCGTAGTGGACGAACTCGCAGCAGGAGAGTTAAAAGTCAATACATATAAATATTTCAAAGCTATAGAAGAAGCTGAGAGCAAATGAAAACCTATATTGAACCACAAAGAGAGTTACCCGTTAGGGCAGATGTCGACATCCTTGTAGTTGGCGGCGGTCCTTCCGGTGTCATGGCCGCAAGAGCGGCTGCCCAGAGCGGCAAGAAAGTTATGCTCATCGAGTCCAGAGGCTACCTTGGCGGCAACCTTACCCTAGGACTACCAATCCTCGCCTATCTTGACGTCAATGGCAAGCAGTGTGTCAAGGGATATGCCCAGGAGATGATCGACCGCCTTGCTGAAAGGGGATGCGCCGGTCCCCATGTCCCCTGCAAGAACCATATGTCCCTGACCATAATCGACCCTGACGAAGTCAAGAGCGTCCTTCTTGAAATGGTCCAGGAAAGAGGCGTGGAAGTGCTGATGTATGTCTTCTGCTCCGCCGCAATAATGGAAGGTAACACGATAAAGGGTGTTATTATCGAATCCAAGGCCGGGCGCGAGGTGATCTTTGCAAAGACAGTCGTCGACTGCACCGGCGATGGAGATGTAGCTACAAGAGCAGGTGTTCAGATGCACAAGGGAGACGAGAATGGAGGTATGCAGCCCCCTACCCTCATGTACTCTGTACGCAAAGTAGACATGGCTGCTTTCCGCGATGCTCTCGTCAACCACAGCGACGTTTTCGATATGGATGTAATGCCTCCCGAGCAGTTTGCAAGACGCTATTTCATCACCGTCGGCCTTCGTAATCAGATCAAAAAGGCTACTGAGGACGGGCTGGATATTCCCGTCGCCAGAACAATTCTTATTACCGGTCTCAAAGACGACCAGATATGGGTCAACATGTCCCGCGTCAGCGGTGTTGATAGCACTCTTCCTGAGAGCTACACTCACGGAGAGATCGAGGCACAGAAACAAATCAAGGTCCTGAACAAGTATCTTAGAGGCTATGTCCCGGGATTCAAAAATTTGGAGGTCGAAAGGGTCATGCCTTTCCTTGGCATCCGCGAAAGCCGCGTAATGGTCGGAAAATACGTCCTCACTGCAGAAGATATCCTATCTTCCAAGAGGTTTGACGATGTCATCACCGTAGCCGGCTACCCTGTGGATATCCACCATTCGACCGGGGCAGACTGCACGATGTATTTTGCCAAGGACAACCACGATATCCCCTACCGCTGCCTCGTACCCGAGAAAGTAGAAGGCCTCCTCGTAGCTGGACGCTGCTCATCTTTCACTCATGAGGCAATGGCAGGCACGCGCGTCATGTCAACCTGTATGGCGCTCGGCCAGGCTGCCGGGACGGCTGCAATGATAGCCATCGAAGACGGTGTACTTCCATCCGAGGTCGATGTCAAGAAAGTTCAGCAAAAACTCCTAGAAGAAGGAGCGTTTCTGGGCTAGGACTACCAGACAAGGGCAATCCCCATAGGGGTCGCTTGAAGGGAAACCTTCGACGACCCTTTTTTTCGCGATGTGTTGAGGACAAACCGCTCAAGGCCATAATTGAAAAGGATAGCTCCGACGCCTATCGTAGCCATAGGGAGCGTCCACTCACGGTCTCCATTTGTACTGACCTCTCCTCCCTCCAGAGTTGTCTCCACCCACCAGCTATGCTCATCGAGCATGAATTTTCCTCCTATAGCCGCTCCGACGCCAACTAACATGAGACCAGCATCGGCTGCCTGGCGAACTCCGAGGTGGCTTACCGGCCTGTTCTTCTTGAAGTTCGAAGCTCCCGCTATCACATCATATATACCGAAAACTGCGGTTGCTGCGCCAAAGATTTCCCCGGTAATCGGCCATGTATAAAGATGAGCATACTTAACGCCCAAGGAACCCGCAGCCGTGGTTGTTCCATTGTATGTTGTACAGTCCCTGTAGAAAGAATAGCCGGAAAGAGAACCCCCTGCAACGAGCTGTCCAACGCCCGTCCAGAACTGGGTATTTGATGGCAGCTTTTGTGCCATAGCGGTCAAGCCTAGGCATATAAGGGTAACAAACGAAAGGATCTTTTTCATACGCATATAACTATTTCATTGTACCTCCGACAAGATCGAGGATTTCGGAGGTAATCTTCTGCTGCCTTCCCTTGTTATACTCCAAGGTCAGTTCATCAAGCAGATCCTCTCCATTATCGGTCGCTGTCTGCATCGCGACCGTACGCGCCGCATGCTCTGCTGCCGCGCTGTCGAGAAGGACGGTATATATCTTTAACCGTAGTGTCTTCGGAAGAAGTTCTTCTATGAGCTCATGGACAGACGGCTCCACAATATAACCGGCGACCTCCCTGTCGGAAATGGCTTCCGGGGCGGGAAACTCTTGGGTGTCAGACTCGACACTGAGAGGTATCCATGCTTCCCTCGTCACTGACTGAGTCCCCGTGGAAACAAAATGGTTGTATATCAATTCAATCCGGTCGAACTTTCCTTCCAGATAGGACTGGATAAGGGAGGATGCAAGAGCTGCCGCACCGTCGTATGCCGGAGAGCCGGAGAGCGCGACATGATCCTTTGGCATCTCAGGATTATCCTTTCCTATCTTTCTCATCGATTCGGCCATCTTGCGGCCTATCGAATAGACTGTCACTGTTATTCCCTTCTTTTCATACTCTCTTAGAGCCTCCATAACCTTTCTCACAGCATTTGCATTGAACCCTCCGCAGAGGGAGGAATTGGAGGCTACGGCCACAATCGCAACAGAGTGTATTTCATCTCTTTCCCTTGTAAACTCGCCGGAAATACCGCGACCAGCCACAAGGGTTGAGAGCATAGACTGCAGGGCTTCCTGATACGGAAGCATACTACCGATTGCCTGCTGGGCCTTGCGGAGTTTGGCCGATGAGACCAGTTTCATAGCCGAAGTAATCTTCAGCGTACTTTTAACCGATCCTATACGGCCTTTTATTTCCTTGAGAGAGGGCATATACTACATTCCGGCAACGACATTCTCCGCTTCTTTTACAATTATGGCCTCTATCTCGGGAGTTATCTTTCCTGCAGAGAGAGGAGAAAGGACATCCTCCGAATGAGTCGCCCTCATCCTATCGAGGAATAGATCCTGGAATTCACGCACTTTGGAGATAGGGATATCCTTCATGAGCGCATGGGTACCGCAATAAAGTACAGCAACCTGTTCTCCAACCGGCATTGGGCGATACTGGGGCTGAATCAGCAGCTGGTTGTTCTTTCGGCCCTTGTCTAGAGTCGCCGCTGTGACTTTGTCCATGTCGGAAGAGAACTTTGAGAAGGCCTCGAGTTCATTGTACTGGGCCTGATCAATCTTCAGGGTACCAGCAACCTTTTTCATACTCTTGACCTGCGCGCTTCCGCCGACCCTGGACACCGATATACCGACATTGATTGCAGGCCTGATACCTTGATTGAAAAGATTGGCCTCAAGATAGATCTGACCATCGGTGATGGAGATGACATTTGTCGGAATATAGGCTGAAACATCTCCCGCCTGGGTCTCGATAATAGGGAGCGCAGTCAGGGAACCACCTCCCTTGACTTTTCCTTTCAAAGACTCCGGGAGGTCATTCATAGTCTCGGCAACCTCCTGCTGATCAATTATTTTCGCTGCTCTCTCGAGGAGCCTTGAATGGAGATAGAATATATCACCGGGATATGCCTCGCGCCCGGAAGGGCGACGGAGAATCAGAGAGACTTCGCGATATGAGACGGCCTGCTTGGACAGGTCATCATAGATAACGAGGGCATGGCGGCCGGTATCACGGAAGAACTCGCCGATTGCTGCGCCGGCGAAAGGGGCATAGTACTGCAGGGCGGCAGGATCGGCCGCCGTCGCGGCAACGACTATGGTATAATCCATTGCACCTTTCTCCCTGAGGGTATTGACGATAGAGGCGACCGTACTTCCCTTCTGGCCTACGGCCACATAAATACAGTAGACTGGCTTACCGGCGAGGAACTCAGACCTTTGGTTGATGATGGTATCAATGGCTATGGCCGTCTTTCCAGTCTGACGGTCGCCGATGATAAGTTCCCTCTGGCCACGTCCGATAGGAATCATGGCATCAATGGCCTTGAGGCCTGTCTGCAGCGGCTCGCTGACTGGCTGCCGGAATATGACACCCGGAGCTTTCCTTTCAAGAGGCATTGAGGTCTTTTCGCCATCTATGGTGCCCAGGCCATCGAGGGGATTTCCGAGAGGGTCAACCACTCGTCCGACCATGTTCTCGTTGACCCCGATGGAGGCTATCCTTCCGGAGCGGCGGACAACCATTCCCTCTTTGATAAGATCAGTCGGCCCCATAAGGACAGCGCCCACATTGTCTGGTTCCAAGTTCATGACTACAGCCATAACGCCGTTATCAAACTCGAGAAGCTCGCCCGCTTCAGCATTCTGCAGGCCGTAAATACGGACAACTCCGTCGCTGACCTGGAGGACTTTCCCAATTTCCTCGAACTTCAGCTCGCTATCCATGTCCCGAAGCTGGCTGAGCAGCACATCGGATATTTCACTCGCTTTTATACTCTGCATATTATACTATCCTTCTATTTCTTTCAATGAACTGACGCTTAATTAGTTCCAGCTGCCTGGACACACTTGCGTCAATCATATAGTCGTCGATGTCAAAAATAAACCCTCCAATGAGGGAAGGATCGACAGTGGTGTCGATTATGGCTTCGCAGCCTGTCTTCTCCCTGACAAGATCCTCAAGGGCACGGATAAGACTCTCATCCGGAGGTGTCGCCGAGATAAGGTGGGCGAACCTGATTCCGTTTTCCCTATTATAGGCATCTACGAAATGGTGGAAAATGAGCTTTGCATAAGGCATGCGTCCGTTCTTTAGAAGAAGACGAATGAACTTTTTCAAGTCCTTCTCCATCGGCTCATCGAGAGCCGCCTCGAGAAGAGACATCTTCTTCTTGTTATCGACAGCTATCTCGTCGCTGATCATCCTCTCAAGACCGGGGACTTCGCTTAGGGCCGCCTCTAGGGCAGAAACCTGAGCACATACCTCCGGTCCATTGCCAGTGGACTTGACAAACTTCAAGAGAGCTAAAGAATAGCGCGAAGATATGATGCCTGTATCCATGACTTATGTAAGCTTATCTGAGGTCTTTGCGGCCTCTTCTATCATCTTGGAGACAAAATCAGCCTCGGCCTTGTCGGAAGAAAGGTCTTTTCTGAGGATCTTCTCGGCAATGCTGACAGACAGAAGCGCAACTTCTCGGCGAACATCCCTAAGGGCACTTTCTTTCTCTGCTGCGATACGCACCCTTGCATCGGCAAGAATCTTGTCTGCTTCTTCGCGGGCTTCGGCCTTCGCCTGCTCCACAAGGGCCTTCTTTGCCTCCGTCGCCTCTTTCATGACCGCTGACTGCTCCCGGCGGGTCTCCTCGATCATTTTCGAATGCTCTTCGACAAGCGCAGCCATCCTCGCCTCGACTTCCTTCGCATCATTCAGGGACTTCCCTATGGCACTATCCCTTTTCTCGACCATCGAAGTGATGATCGGAAATCCAAACTTCGCCAGCAGAAAGAACAGAAGGCCGAAGATTATGACCATCCAGAAAAGGAGGCCGCTATCAGGCGTTACAAGGCTCATAAGCAACTAGAGGACTACCGCCAAAAGGCACACGATAATTGCAAAGAGGGCGGCGCCTTCGACCATACCGGCAGCGACAATCATGGACGAACGGAGATTGCCTGCGGCTTCCGGCTGGCGAGCAATTGACTCCATTGTCGCCTGACCTATCTTTCCGATACCGATTGCGGCAGCAAGAGCTGCGATAGCTGCTCCAATACCTGCAAAAGCCTTTCCGAGGGCGGCGCTTGCGACAGACTGAAGTAAAAACATACTGATCATAATTCTATACTGTTAAAAGTTGACATTTATCATTCTTTTGCCCGTGCAATCCCAATATAAATTGAAGAGAGCATGGTGAAAACATAAGCCTGGATGAACGCTACGAGGCATTCAAGGAGGTCAAGGAAAAGCCCAAAAAGGACAGAGATGACCGACATGGAGCCAAACAGCACCGGTCCCATCTTTGCCATAACAAATATGATGCAGACCATACTGAGAATCATTATATGTCCGGCGAGCATATTTGCAAAAAGTCGGATTGTAAGGGACAATGGCTTCATCAGGGCACTGAAAATCTCAATCACCGGCATTATAGGTTTGAGAAACAGAGGCACATCAGGATTAATCATATCCATATAATAGTGCTTGGTTCCCGTGAGATTGACCGTGAAGAAGGTGCAGAGGGCAAGGACAAGAGTAATCGCTATATTACCCGTAAGGTTGGCTCCTCCAGGGAAAAACGGGATAATCCCGATAAAGTTGTTGAAAAGGATGAAGAAAAACGCAGTGCACAGATAGGGCGAATAGCGCCTGTAATCTTCTCCAATATTCTCCTTCGCCATATTATGGACCATCATCACGAGAGGCTCCATAAGGGCGGCGATGCCTGTTGGCGCTTCGCTAAGAACATCATGACGCTTATACCAGCGGGCGCAGAGAAGGAAAATAATGAGAATCAGAAGGGAAGATAGCATCAGAGAAAAGACATTCTTCGTTATAGAAATGTCAATCGGGCGAACCTGTGCTCCCTCCACAATCTCAACAATCTTTCCGTCTTCATTAAATATAAAATCTCCGTACCTGCCTTCTTCCATCTTCTTTGACGAGAAGAAATGCCACCCTGAGCTCTTGCTGTAAAGGATTATTGGAAAGTGGATTGCTATAGACTTATCGCCAATATTGGTAATATGCCACTCATAAGAATCACCTATGTGTCCAAAAATCACGGATGGGATGTCAATATCGGCAGAGGCTGCCTTGTCCCCAGGCTCCGCCGCAGCCGAAAAAATCCCAGCGAGAGAAATGATTAATATGAGTAAGAGCCGCTTCATTGTTCAACCGCCGCAAACACCTCGTTATTAAATATTTTCACAAATCCAGAGGATATCTCGATAGAGTGCTCGCCATCTGCATCGACATAGACAATGGAGCCTTTCTCCAACGAAGAAAGAAGAGGCGCATGGTCCTTAAGGACCTGAAATGACCCTTTTCGTCCTGGAAGCGTCACAATCGACACCTTTGTATCGAGGAGCGTTTCCACCGGGGAAACTATCTTGAGAGAGATGTCCATTATACCTGCTCCAGAATCTTCTTTCCTTTCTCAATAGCCTCTTCGATGGTCCCGACATTGAGGAAGGCCTGCTCAGGGAGATAATCGACCTCACCGTCAAGGATCATGTTGAATCCCTTTATCGTATCTTCAATATCGACCATCACTCCTTTCACTCCGGTGAACTGCTCCGCAACTGAGAACGGCTGGGAGAGGAAACGCTGGACTCGGCGGGCCCTGTTCACAGTCTGCTTGTCCTCGTCTGATAGCTCGTCCATACCGAGAATCGCAATGATGTCCTGAAGCTCCTGATTCCTCTGCAGAATCTGCTTCACCCGCTGCGCCGTATCGTAATGGGCCTGACCCACAATATTCGGGTCGAGGATACGGGAGGTGCTCTCTAGAGGATCGACTGCCGGATAGATACCAAGAGCGGTAATCTTCCTGCTCAAGACGGTCGTCGCATCGAGATGGGAGAAGGTAGTTGCCGGAGCCGGGTCGGTAAGGTCGTCAGCCGGGACATAGACCGCCTGAACAGAAGTAATGGAACCATTCTTGGTAGAAGTGATTCTCTCCTGCATCTGGCCCATTTCAGTAGCCAGAGTCGGCTGGTATCCAACGGCTGAAGGCATTCGTCCAAGAAGGGCGGAAACCTCGGAGCCGGCCTGTGTAAAACGGAAGATATTGTCAATGAAAAACAGGATATCCTTGGGGCCGGCACTGTCGGTAGCATCACGGAAAGATTCAGCCAGCGTAAGGCCGGAAAGGGCGACAGAACTACGCGCTCCCGGCGGCTCGTTCATCTGGCCAAAGACCATGGCTACCTGGGACTTCTTGAGCTCTTCGTCATCTACAAGGGACAGGTCCCAGTGGCCCTCTTCCATGCTCTTTGCAAAGGCATCACCATACCTGATAACGTTTGACTCAATCATTTCCCGGAGAAGGTCGTTGCCCTCTCTCGTACGTTCTCCTACTCCGGCAAAGACGGAGAATCCGTTATGGGCCTTTGCAATATTGTTGATGAGTTCCTTGATGAGGACTGTCTTGCCTACTCCTGCTCCACCGAAAAGACCAATCTTGCCGCCCTTGAGGTAAGGCTCGAGAAGATCTATGACCTTTATGCCCGTGAAAAGCACTTCCTGAGAAGTGGTAAGATCCTCAAACTTAGGTGGTTCCCTATGAATCGGGAGAGCCCCTTCCGCCGATAGGGAGGAGAGACCGTCAATTGTCTCACCGACCACATTCATGACCCTGCCTCGGATCTGCGCCCCTACTGGCATCGATATTGGAGCATCGGTCGAGACTGCATCCATTCCCCTTCTAAGTCCGTCAGTCGAGTCCATGGCGACAGTCCTCACTGTATCTTCGCCAATATGCTGCTGCACCTCGACTACAAGTGTTTTTCCGCTCGGACGCTTTATGTTCAGCGAATCATGAATACGTGGCAACTCGCTGCCTCCCGAAAGGTCGAAATGAACATCGACCACAGGTCCTACTATCTGGGATATCTTTCCTGTCAACCCTGCCATATTCAATTCTATTTGTCAGATTATACAAATATAAGAATTATTCGGCGCAATTGACAGATAATATTTTTAAATTTGTCGTAATACCAATATTTTTATCATTTCATTCAACCCTTAAGATGGAAGCTCACAGATTCACTGTCCTGTGCCTTATCGCAATACTTTGTTTCTCCTGCAATGAGGAAAACAAGATGAGGACAGACCCCGTAGATTATGTCAACACACTTGTCGGCACACAGTCCACTTACCAGATGTCTGCAGGCAACACTTATCCTGCAGTAGGACTGCCATGGGGGAAGGATTTTTGGTCGCCCCAGACAGGGAAAAACGGCAACGGGTGGATGTATACTTATGATTCAACTCATATTCGTGGACTGAAGCAGACCCATCAACCGTCGCCTTGGATCAATGACTACGGAGAGTTCTCCATAATGCCTGTCACGAAGAGCGGATTCACCGAGAACGAGAGAGCGAGCTGGTTCTCCCACAAAGCGGAAAAAGCGACTCCGTATTACTATAGTGTCTATCTTGCCGACCATGACGTACTCGCTGAGATCTCGCCTGTAAAAGACGGGGCAAAACTTCGTTTCACATATCCGGAAAGGGACACTTCCTGGTTTGTCGTTGACGCATACAAAGGCGGAGAAATAGTTTCCATCGATGAGAATTCTATAATTGGATACACAGTCATGAACCATGGTGGGGTTCCGGAAGATTTCAAGATGTGGTTCGCCATTCGCTCCGAAACTCCGTTGACCCTCGGAGATATTGACAAGGAAAATGCCCTCGCGGTTGCCGGATTCCAAACATCAAAGGGCGAAACCGTCAATTTATCCGTCGCTTCCTCATTCATTTCCAAAGAACAGGCCCTTCTCAATCTGGAAAGGGCGAATTGCAGTTTCGATGAGGCCAAAAATGCAGCCAGAGACCGCTGGAACGAGGTTCTTGGACGCATAGTAATCGAGGATAAAGATATTGACCACCTGCGGACATTCTACTCCTGCCTCTACAGGAGCGTCCTCTTTCCCAGAGACCTTTCGGAGACTGATGATAAAGGGAATATCGTCCATTATAGCCCCCACGACGGCAAAGTCCACAAAGGCCATCTTTTCACCGATACTGGCTTTTGGGATACTTTCCGAAGTCTATTTGCCCTCGTCGATCTGGTATATCCAGAAAAGGCAGCCGAGGTCCAGGAAGGTCTTGTAAATACATGGAAAGAAAGCGGCTTCCTCCCTGAATGGGCAAGCCCAGGGCACAGACGCTGCATGGTCGGTAACAATAGCGCTTCTGTTGTAGCAGAAGCCTATATAAAAGGAATCAGAGGCAATTATGATCCCGAGGATCTCTGGAAAGCTGTGACCCATGGAGCCCATAATGTCCACCCTAATGTGTCATCCACGGGACGTCTCGGACACGAATACTATGATTCGCTCGGATATGTCCCATGCGATGTCGGAATAAGAGAGAGTGCAGCGAGGACCCTCGAATATTCTTACGATGACTGGTGCATCTGGCAGTTTGGCAAGGCCCTTGGAAAGAGCGATGAAGAGCTGGCTCAGTATAAAAAGGCCTCCGGAAACTACCGCAACCTGTTTTTCGACAAATACTGCCTCATGGCAGGACGCCGCCTTGACGGAACCTTCGCAGAACCGTTCAGCCCGCTCAAATGGGGAGGAGACTTTACCGAAGGCAACAGCCTCCACTATACCTGGTCCGTATTCCATGACCCCGAAGGTCTTAAAGAATTGATGGGAGGAGAAGAAAAATTTGTCGCCATGCTTGACAGTGTCTTCAACATCCCTCCTCTCTTTGACGACAGTTATTATGGACATACGATCCATGAGATAAGGGAGATGCAGACGATGAACATGGGGAATTATGCCCATGGCAACCAACCCGCCCAGCATATAATCTACCTCTATGACTGGACATCCCAGCCGTGGAAGGCACAGAAGCGCATCCGAGAGGTCATGGACCGCTTCTACACAGCAGCACCTGACGGCTACTGCGGAGACGAAGACAACGGACAGACCTCCGCCTGGTATGTTTTCTCCGCTCTAGGATTCTACCCCGTCTGCCCGGCATCCGGCGAATATGCTCTTGGTATCCCCTTGTTTGAGAAGGCGACAGTCCATCTCCCATCCGGCAAGGATGTCATCATCTCAGCACCCGGAAATGACCGGACGTGCAACCTTGTTAGGTCCGTCAAAATGAACGGGCGCCGACTCAGAGGCGAGTTCATTACTCATGAAGACCTACTCGACGGCGCTCGTATAAAATTCAACGTTACCCAGAGTGGAACTAATTGATTCTCAGAGAGTCCCTTCCCTCCGTGCCATAGTCTCCCGAGGCCACTCTCAGTAGCAGATTGAAATTATTTTCAATCTTTTCAGCAATCTCATTATCGCCGTACTTCTTTAGCTCGTCGGCAAGATAATAGATGTACTGGCCGCACGTTTCGAAGTCGTGGGAGGCATAGTCATAGAACTCAAGGTCAAACTTTGCCGTCTCCAATAGCCTGTTGGAGAGCCTTATTGCAAGGTCACGACCGCTTTCAGCATCGCCCAACTTGTAATAATTGGAGGCCATCTGAATGACCATGTAGTCATTTGAAGTGAACCCGATGGGGATTGACTCTAAAGGGAAATTCTCCTCCGGGAAGTTCTCTTCGCAGCGATGAAGAATCTCGAGAGCCTTCTCATTCTCACCCGCCTTGATCAGGGAATTTGCAGTATTCACATATATCGCCCTTTGGGAGAGTACGCCGAGGAAGGTGTAATAATTTTGATAGTCAACATAGTATCCCTTGGCCTTCAGGGCATCCCAGCTATAGACTTCGGTCATTTTGCGGTAAAGCTCATTGACATCCACAAGACCCGGATCCGTTGCCCCAATCTTGTTCTTTATAGGAATGAACTTATATGAGAAGCCCTCATACATCAAATAGTCCTTAATGCCGATATTGATGTCCCCGCCCATATTTAGCATATGGAGAGGCCTGTCCCACTGGTAGTTGGACAGAAGATCCAGCATGAAGAGCTCGGGTTTTGAAAGGAAGTTCTTGTCCTTGGGGATCTCGATCATTATCGAATCCGGAATCATCTCGGCAAAATCTTCGCTGAGGATTCCATACTTTAAGACATTCTCTTTGTTGACGGGAATAACAATCTTATGGGCGCAGATAAAATCCGCCTTCCTGCCGCTCGAGAGATCCACCCTCATCCTCGGATCCTTGAATATCCCCATGACATCACCGATGGCCATAGGATTCCCGTCATCTCCGGTTATGAATATATACTCATTTGTCCCATATAAATACTGGCGGGCAGGAACCGTAAGAGGCAGCGGTTTGGACTCATTAACGGCGTATTTCATCTGATCGATATGCCAGTCGGTACCAAGGAGCGAGGTGTTGACAATACGGACATCCGTGCGGACACTTTCTATCTCCTGGGCATACCAAAGAGGGAAAGTATCGTTGTCTCCATGAGTAATGAGGATGCCATTCTCCCCCACTGAATTGAGATAGTTACGGGCCATCTCTGTCGAAGTCCGTCTTCCGCTACGATCGTGGTCATCCCAGTTCTCAGCAGCCATAAGGGCAGGGACAAAAAGGCAGGCAAGGGTTGTAGCAATTGATATTGCAAGTCCATTCTTCCCCTTGGAAGCATCTGATATCCAAGAATATATCGCAGCGACAGCAAAGCCTATCCATATAGAGAACATATAGAATGATCCGGCATAGGCATAGTCTCTCTCTCGGACCTGATAGGGAGGCTGATTGAGGTAAAGCACAATTGCGATACCGGTCATGAAAAACATAAGGAACACTATCCAGGAGCCCCTCTTGTCCTTGTCAAACTGGAAAACGAGGCCAAGGATGCCCAGAAGAAGAGGAAGAAGGAAATAATGGTTCTTGCCTTTGTTCTCCCGAAGGATTGCGGGGGCATCGCTCTGGTCTCCGAGACGGAACTCATCCAGAAACTTTATGCCGCTCTCCCAGTTGCCATTGAAGATATCTCCCGGCGAAGGAGCATGGATATCATTCTGACGTCCTGCAAAATTCCACATGAAGTATCTCCAATACATCCAGTTAAGCTGATAATCGAAGAAATACGCCAAATTGGCGCTAAAGGACGGCTTGCGATGCTGAGAGCCTTTGACACGGGTGCCTTTGCCGTGGGTATAGCTCTCGTAGAAATCGATATAGCGCTGGTCCTGTCCGCTCCACATACGAGGGAAAAACATCTTCCCTTCGGGGAGATAATCAGCCTCTGCAGGCGCATCGGCATGAATATACTTTCCATCCAGAGGAGCCCAATATTTGGAAATTTTGAGGTCGTAAGGAGCATCATAATACTGACCGTACAGAAGAGGAGTACTACCGTACTGCTCGCGGCTGAGGTAGCGGACAAGAGTATAGGGGTTATCGGGCTGGTACTCGTTGGTAGGGGTCTTCACTGACGAACGGATAATCACTATCGAGAAGAGTGAGAATCCGATTATCAGGGACGTGAGACTCAGAAGGACGGTATTAGCGAAGACTTTCCCCTTTTTCAGGGTACTGAAAAGGCCCCAGAAACAAAGTATAAGAAGAGCAACCATGAAGAAAGCCGCTCCTGTGTTGTACGGGAGATGGAAGCCGTTGACGAAGATGCGGTCGAAGAAGGCTGCAATCTTCGGGAGGTAAGGAATGAATAAGAAAACGATTATCGCCTCTATCACTACCCCGATCATAAAAATACCAAGGAGCTTCTTGAAAGACAGATTCTTATCCTCATTCTTCCGGTAATAATACATGAAGACAAAGGCCGGAATCGTAAGGAGATTCAGAAGGTGGACTCCTATCGACAGGCCCATCAGGAAGGTTATGAGTATGATCCAGCGGTTGGCATGAGGCTCGTCCGCCTGCTCATACCACTTGCACATCGCCCAGAAAACGAGGGCGGTGAAAAGAGATGACATCGCATAGACCTCACCCTCGACGGCCGAGAACCAGAAAGTGTCGGAGAAACAATATGCAAGGGCCCCTACGGCTCCGCTTCCGAATATTGCAATAGACTCAGAAAGACTATACTCCTCACCCTTTTTCTTGATCAGCCTCTTGGCAAAAAATACAATCGTAAGATAAAGGAAGAATATAGTCAAAGCCGAAAGCAGGGCGTTCATAGCATTGACGGCTATCGCCGCATGCTCCGCGTCGGCCCAAAGGCTGAAGAATCTTGCAAACAGCTGGAAGACAGGGTTTCCCGGAGGATGGCCGACTTCGAGTTTATATGACGATGCGATGAACTCACCGCAATCCCAGAAAGAAGCGGTGGGCTCTATTGTGGAAAGATAGGTGATCGCGGAAATGACGAATACCACCAGCGCAACTATCTTGTTCCAGAATTTAAATTTCTTATCGTTCATTCCTCAATTATTATTCAGATAATCTGCAAATATAGCAATAATTCCTTACTTGTAGAGGTCTCCGGTTGTCTGACTTTCCCAGCGCTTGAACGAATTGTCCGTAACGGAGACATCGACTGTTCGGTGATTGCCGCCCATCACTTCCTCCTCGATGAACGAACTGACATATTGCCAGGCTTCAAGCATGGCTGCACTTACCTCATGACCATGATCATTGTAGCGAATAATCCAATAAGGATATCCATTTTTTTCAAAAAGAGATGCAAGACGGTCGCTCCCCCATAAATAATAGCGGAAAAAACTGAAACCTTTGTAGGGGACTATTTTATCATCTTTCCCGTGAAGGAAAAGAGTAGGAGAGGGGCTCTCTTTATACGAAGGCTTGCCGTCATCCCGGTATATGGCCCCCGATAAAGGAATAACGCCTTTATAGCGGAAAGTTGCAGGGAGAGAAGAGACCATCTCAGTACGGTTACATAGCTCATAATCTGCCGAGATAACAGTCATCGCTCCCGCAGACGATCCTATCGTCACTATATTGGCCGGATCAATATTCAGGTCGGAGGCATTTTCGATAATAAAAGCTGTCGCTGAGAGCAAATCCTCCACGGCGGAATCTACGGCATCCATAAATATGGCCCGGTCTCTGAAAGGCTTAAGTTTCAAGCCCTTGAGTTTCAGTCGGTAATCTATGGATACAACCCTATATCCCTCAGAGGTCAACTTGTCGAACCAAGGCTGGTAGAATTTATCATCCCGGGCCCCAGATATAAACCCGCCACCGAAAACAAAGAGTATCGTAGGCTTTTCCTTCCCGTCAATCGACGTTGGGCTATCCTTAGCCGGCTCAATAACATCCATAAAGAGCCTGTTTGTATCCTTAACTGCATACAAATATGTCATTTTTTGCTGAGCAGAGGCAATCCCTGGAATAAATGCTGAAATAGCAACAATTGCAGCAGATGCTGCTACGGCGAACTTGTTAAGTATGTTCATACAGATATTTTTAGTTTCCAAATTTAGGTATTATTTACAAGATTTTTGCCGTATTCCGCCCAAAAATGAGTATTTTCGCAAGTTAATATCTGAAAAGGCAATGATCAGTGACAATATTATTGAGAGCGTCATCGAATCCATGTTCAGGGATATCGAGTTCACAAAAGAACCCGGCGGACTCTACGACCCTCTGCGATACATGATTGCTATCGGAGGGAAGCGGCTAAGACCGAGACTCTGCCTGACTACATATTCTCTTTTCAAGGATACTTTTAATGAAGGCATACTCTCCCCTGCTGAAGGGATAGAGGTGTTCCATACTTTTACCCTCATTCATGACGACATAATGGACAAATCTCCCCTTCGAAGAGGAAGTGAAACGGTATGGAAAAAATGGAGCCCGGACACGGCAATCCTTTCCGGGGACGTCATGTGCATAGACAGCTATAAGAGAATTGCAAAAGCGCCGAAAGATGTGCTCCAGGATGTTATGGAGCTATTTTCGGCAACGGCGGCAGAGGTCTGTGACGGGCAGCAGTATGACATGGAATTCGAGACTGAGAGAAATGTCAGCATGGACGAGTATATGAGCATGATAGGCAAGAAAACCGCCGTCCTCATCGCCTGTCCCGCAAAGATGGGAGCCCTCATTGCCGGTGCTCCTAAAGAGATTTGCGATGCCATATATGACTATGGATACAACCTCGGTCTTGCCTTCCAGGTCGCTGATGATTGGCTCGACGCATACGGCGAGTCCAAAGTGTTTGGAAAGCCAATAGGGGGCGACATTGTCAATGGCAAGAAGAGTTGGCTGACCGTTCGCGCCATGGAAAAGGGAGCTGAAGAAATTCTTGATGCCATGGAATCTGATCTCCCCGACAAAGAAAAGATTGCTGCGGTAATGGATATTTATGAGAGGGTCGGCATATCGGAAGAAGCTGAAAATGAGATAGAAAGGCTTACCGAGTTGGCTCTTGATGCAGTCAAGCCTGTTCTAAGGGACGAGCAATTTGCCGTTCTCGAGACCTTTGCAAGAAGACTCACTGGAAGAAAAAAATAGAATGGAGGCGAAAGATCTTGAAATAATGTGCCCTGCGGGCAATTTCGAATGCCTTGTCGCAGCGATTGAAGGCGGCGCCGATTCAGTCTATTTCGGAGTTGGCCGTCTCAACATGAGGTCCCACTCTGCCAATAACTTTGCTCCAGAAGATCTTCCGGAGGTGGTCCGGATCTGCCGCGAATACGGGGTAAAATCATACATGACTCTCAACATCATTCTCTATGAAAATGATCTTGAGGATGCCTACAGAGCCCTTGACGCTGCAAAAGAAGCCGGAGTCAATGCGATTATCGCATCCGACATGGCCGCTATCCTCTATTGCCAGAAAATAGGCCTTGAGGTCCATATATCCACTCAGCTCAGCATATCCAACATCGAAGCCCTCCAATTCTACTCCCAGTTTGCAGATGTCATAGTCCTCGCACGCGAACTCACGCTCGACAAGGTGCGCAGCATCTATGACGAGATTATCGCAAGGGATATCAGAGGCCCCAAAGGTGATCTTGTCAGAATCGAGATGTTCGCCCATGGAGCACTCTGCATGGCCATTTCCGGCAAATGCTATCTTTCCCTGGACAACACTGGACGCTCCGCCAACAGGGGCGAGTGCATGCAGCTATGCCGGCGCGCCTATGAGGTTACCGACATCGAGACCGGGACAGGTCTCGTTGTGGACAATAAATACATAATGTCCCCGAAGGATCTCTGCACAATCGAATTCATGGACAAGATTATTGACGCAGGGGTCAAGGTCTTCAAGATCGAGGGACGTGCAAGGAGCGCAGAATACGTCAAAAGATGCGCCAGATGCTACAGGAAAGCTGCCGATGCCGTCGCAGAGGGGACGTACACAAAAGAGCTTGCCGCCGACCTGAAAAAAGAGCTTGCGGAGGTTTTCAACCGTGGTTTCTGGGATGGATACTATCAAGGAGCAAGGCTCGGGGAGTGGAGCAGCGTCTACGGCAGTGAATCTACAAGGAAAAAGGTTTACTGCGGCAAGATTACCAACTGGTTCAATAAAATCGGAGTTGCTGAGGTCCTTGTCGAATCAGGAGAGCTCAATCTCGGAGACGATATCATTATTCTCGGAAAAACAACAGGCGTTCTGGAGATGAAGGTAGACGACATGAGAGTGGATATGAATCCGGCCACAATCTGTCCCAAGGGCGTTTTCTGTTCGATTTCAGTTCCTCTCGAAGACCTCCCTGAGGACCACATAAACGACAATCCGGCCATGGAAAAGGCCGAGAAGATCCATCCTCGCAGAGGGGACAAGGTATATATTTGGAAAACAGCCTGATGGCACAGGCTTTGCGTATGAAACCGACGGTTATGAAAATTTACAGATATTTACTCGCGGCCGTTGCCGCTCTTTCGGTCTCGGCTGCCGCTTCAGCCCAATCAAAAAACTTCAATATGGGGAAATGGATGGAGATTCAGAATTCCATCCTGAAGGAACTCGATAGGTCATACGTGGACAGCCTTCCTCTGTCAAGAATTGAGCGCGCAGGGATTGATGCGATGCTCGACGGGCTTGACCCATATACTGTCTATGTCCCCGAAGAGGAGCAAGACGACTTCCAGATGATGATAAGCGGCGTCTATGGAGGTATAGGTGCGGTTATCTATAAACCTGACATAAACGGCAACGTTATTATTAATGAGCCTTACGCCGGCTCTCCTGCCGTCAAAAACGGGCTTATCTGCGGAGATGAGATTGTCGCGATAGACGGTGTTTCGACCCACGGGATGACCAGCGCCGATGCTAGTGAGAAAATGAGGGGGAAGCCGGGAACAACTGTCGTCCTTCGGACTAAAAAGCTCTACGCCGGAGATGGCTGGGCTGCGGGCGAAGAGATTGATGTCCCGATTGTCCGCGAAAGAATCCTAATGCCGGCGATAGAGTATGTTGGCATGCTCGACGATGAGACAGGCTATATTCTCCAGAGCAAGTTCACTGACGGTGTCGGCCAGGCTGTCCGCGACGCCTACTTCGCTTTGAAGGCAAAGGGCATGAAAAGGCTCGTACTTGACCTTAGAAGCAATGGAGGCGGACTCCTAAATGAGGCCGTGAATATCGTATCTCTCTTTGTCCCCAAGGGCTCAATGGTTGTATCCCAGAAGGGCAAATCAGCCGGATCCAACATGACATACAAGACCACAGCAGACCCTGTAGATCTCAAAATGCCAATTGTTGTTCTCGTTGACTCCGGCACTGCATCAGCCTCCGAAATAGTCTCAGGAGCCCTTCAGGACCTTGACAGAGCGACCATTATTGGGACAAGAACTTACGGCAAAGGACTTGTTCAAAGCATCCGTCCACTCCCATACAACGGCCAGCTCAAAGTTACTACCGCCAAGTATTACACTCCTTCCGGCCGCTGCGTTCAGGCAATTGACTATTCTCATCGCAATGAGGACGGGAGCGTGGGACATATCCCGGATTCGCTTACCCATGAGTTCAAGACCGCTTCCGGAAGGATAGTCCGCGACGGCGGAGGCATTACTCCTGATTTCGAAGTGAAAGGCCACAAATACAGCCGACTCACCTATTCTCTTGTTCTCAACGGAGTCATTGAGCAGTATACGCTAAAATATGTCCGCGAGCATCCTTCAATCGCACCCGTTGATGAATTCCATTTCACAGATTACGAAGACTTCATCGCCTTTGCGAAGGACAAGAATTTCGATTATCGTTCGAGCGCCAAGACAATATTCGACGAGATGAAGAAAACCCTGGACGAGGACGGTCTCTCCGATTCGGTAGAAGATGAACTCAAAGCACTTGAAAAGTCTCTTGAGATTGACAAAGAAGCATTCCTCCGTCTGAAAAAAGACGAGATTATTCCTTTTATCGAAGAAGAAATCGCCGTCCGTTACTACTACCAGGAAGCCGGTATCAAGATTCGTCTCCGCTACGATGATCAGCTCAAAGAGGCCCTCACAAAACCCTCCGCCGTCTAACTATCTAAATATTAAAAACGGCCGTAGAAATAATTCTGCGGCCGTTTTTAATACTTAGGAGCGATTACATCATCCCTCCTTGAGGCATTGCGGGTGCTGCCGGTTCCTTCTCGGGAATGTCAACGATTCCACACTCTGTTGTCAGGAACATTCCGGCGACAGAGGCCGCGTTCTCAAGCGCCACGCGCGCAACCTTGGTCGGATCGATAACGCCTGCCTCATACAGGTTGACATATTCATCGGTACGGGCATTGTAGCCGTAGTCGCCCTTGTGCTCACGAATCTTATTGATTATCACGCTAGCCTCGACACCGGCATTCTCGGCAATTTGGCGGAGTGGCTCCTCAATTGCACGGGCTATGATATGTATACCGGTTGTCTCGTCCTCATTCTCGCCCTTGAGATTCTTGAGGGCATCGGCTGCGCGGATGTAAGCGACTCCACCGCCAGGAAGGTAACCTTCTTCGACAGCTGCACGGGTAGCATTTAATGCATCCTCCACGCGGTCTTTCTTCTCCTTCATCTCTACCTCAGATGCAGCGCCGACATACAGTACAGCTACTCCTCCGGCGAGCTTTCCAAGACGTTCCTGAAGCTTTTCGCGGTCATAGTCGGACTTCGTCGACTCAATCTGCCGACGGATCATATCTGCGCGATCCTTGATTTCGTCCTTGGACCCAGCACCACCGACAATAGTGGTGTTGTCCTTGGTGATGGTGACTTTCTCAGCCTTTCCAAGCATCTGTACAGATGCATTCTCGAGGGTATAACCTCTTTCCTCGGAAATAACTGTTGCTCCGGTCAGGACAGCAATGTCCTGGAGCATTTCCTTGCGACGATCACCAAAGCCCGGAGCCTTGACGGCAGCGACCTTGAGAGTACCGCGTAGACGGTTGACAACAAGAGATGAAAGTGCCTCACCCTCAACATCTTCTGCGATTATAAGGAGAGAACGACCTTCACGTGCTACCGGTTCAAGAACAGGGAGAAGGTCCTTCATATTGGTGAGCTTCTTGTCTGTCAGGAACACATATGCATCCTCAAGTTCAGCCTCCATCTTGTCACCGTTCGTCATGAAATAAGGAGAGATGTATCCTCTGTCGAACTGCATACCTTCTACAACCTTGACCTCAGTCTCGGTGCCTTTAGCCTCTTCGACAGTGATGACACCGTCCTTCTTTACTTTTGACATTGCGTCAGCTATGAGCTTGCCGATATAGGCATCATTGTTGGCGGAAACTGTACCAACCTGCTCGACCTTCGAATAGTCGTCGCCTACTGACTGGCTCTGCTTCTTGAGATCCTCTACGACAACTGCAACAGCCTTGTCGATACCTCTCTTGAGATCCATCGGGTTGGCTCCGGCGGTCACGTTCTTCAGACCGACATTGATTATTGCCTGGGCAAGAACGGTAGCCGTAGTCGTACCGTCACCTGCCTGGTCGTTGGTCTTGGAAGCAACTTCCTTGACCATCTGTGCACCCATATTCTGGTACTGGTCCTCGAGCTCAACTTCTTTTGCAACGGTTACGCCGTCCTTGGTCACCTGAGGGGCACCGAACTTCTTGGCGATTACCACATTGCGGCCTTTGGGGCCGAGCGTTACCTTGACTGCATTTGCAAGCGCGTCTGCTCCTTCCTTCATTGCGGAGCGGACATCAGTATTGAATTTAATTTCCTTTGCCATAATTACAGAATAGCTAAAATGTCAGACTGTTTGACTATGAGGTATTTCTTGTCATCGACGGTAACCTCTGTACCTGCATACTTTCCGTAAAGGACCTCGTCCCCTACTTTGACTTCCATCGGTTCGTCCTTTTTGCCAGGGCCGGCCGCAACTACTTTACCCTGCTGGGGTTTTTCTTTTGCCGTATCGGGAATATAAAGCCCGCCGGCCGTCTTGGTCTCAGCCTCTTTAGGCTCGATCAGAACTCTGTCTGCTAATGGTCTTATCATGATATTGTGTTTTTAATGTGTTTCTATTCTACCGGTTTTTTGCCGGCACGGATAGATAATCAACAGATATGCCAATAAGTGCATGACTGACATTTTGTCAAGCCACTTATTTCATAGCTGTGACTGCCTCCGCCTTAGCCTTGAAAAAATTGTCAGAACCATCCTGCAGAAGGCGATATTCTCCATGATTGCTCCAGGATGCAGGACGGTCGGAAATCGACATATCCTCCCCCGTATCGTTGGAGACATACTTTCGAATCATCTCTTGCCATGCCCTTATTCTCGAAGAGGCGGCCTCATAGGAGGAGGAGCCGCCCGAGAGGCATAGCTGCCTTAGATAATCCCGGTAGAGAACCTTCCACTCGGAATTCTGTAAGATCTTAGTCATCAGGTTGTTCTCGCTTCGTCCCCACTTATATGGATCCTGCCTGCCGGAATCTGACTGGGCTCCACAGTTTAGACTGGTTCCGAGGGTATTATCGTAGTCGAAAGGAATGAAAAAGACTTTGTATGAATCTCCGCGCGGGACAAAATAGAGGTAATAATTATTGCCGTTGTTCCAAAAGTCATCCCACATTCCGACAGCGACATTAACTGCATAGGTGCGAATAAAAAGGTCGATGTCCATGACAGAAGAAATCCATGACATGAAGGAAGATCCCGATAGCGATCCTACCTTGTCGATGAAATCTTTCATGAGATCCTTCGCCGCAGAGAAAGATTCCGGATCGGATTTATACTCATAAGCATAAGAATGGACATTGTCATCTACCCCGAAAAGATAATCGTCCGTCTTTGTCAGGTCGGCGATTCCATTTGAATAGCGGCATTTCCAGAGGTACCCGCCCGGCGAACCGAATTTAGCCGAACGGGCCTTAAGATAGTCTTCATCAATATGTTCCATGAGTTCGTAGACTCCGAAATAAGCTTCTTTCGAGTCGCAGTCAACCTTGAGATACAATCTCGAATAAATGCTATTTATTGCCGTCCAAACCCCGAATCTCCGGAAGAGGTCATAGCAATAGATCTCCCTTACATAAGAAGGATCATCCTTGAACCATTTAAGGTCAAAGCGACTAATCTTGCCAAATTCCGGACCCCCTTTCTCATAAAACTTATGGGTATTGACACTGAAATGACAATGATGCCAGTCAGCCGAGTTTACCGCATGCCTTTTTGAACTCTCGGGACGACGGCGGGAGGTGTTTCCGCGAAGTCTTATTCCAGCATCCTGAACAGAAGACACATAGCCGTCTCTAACAATATTTACATCGCAGTGAAAGTACTCGGACGTATTGCTGTCTCGGTCATATTCTGCCAGAAGCCTGTTCCATTCGTTTTCGGTTATATGTATATGGACTTCGGGAATAATGGATGAATCATAGAACTCGGCGATAGAAGTTTCCCACTCGGAGGGCTCCGGAGACTGAGGTACATCAATATTGCCCTTACGGCAACCGATTATCCCGATTACCAAGAGAACGATAAGGAGTAACCTTCTCAGCCTCATTTCCTTACAGAGAACCTATACACTGTTGTCTGGGTATATGTCTGTCCAGGCAAGAGAATAATATCGATGAAATTGTCATTATTTGGGCTGTCAGGATATGCCTGCGCCTCAAGAGCAATGGACCCCCTAAACGCCATTGGACGGCCGTGACGGTCATTCGACGAGCCGTCGAAGAAATTGCCGGTATAGATCTGAAGTCCCGGCTGGTCGGTAAGGACTTCGACCATACGCCCGGAAGATGGATCATAGACCGTGCAAGCTGTTTCGAGGCCATAGCCTTTCCTGCTCAGACACCAGTTATGGTCATATCCGCGGGCATTTATAAGCTGCTCATTATCTTCTGCTATCCTTTCTCCGATCCGATGCTCAACACGGAAATCGAAGGGAGTGTTTTCGACAGGAAGGATTTCTCCGGTCGGGATGCTAAGCGGGTCGATAGGAACGAATGAACCCGCATTGACCATCATAAGATAATCCTCAACCGAAGGACCTCCGAGATTGAAGAACGGATGGTTCGAGAAGTTCACCGGGGTAGCCTTGTCTGTTGTAGCTTTATACGTGATACAGAACTCATTATCATCGGTAAGGGAATATGTCATGGCCATATCCAGATTGCCCGGATATCCTTCGAGACCGTCGGGATGGAGAAGGTGGAGGGTAATAGATTTTTCATCTACAGACACAACATCCCATACCAGATTGTCAACACCGAGGAATCCTCCGTGAAGAGTATTTACGTCATTGTCATTCTTTGGAGTCTCATAAACAACTCCATCTACAGTGAAACTTGCCCCACCTATCCTGTTGGCAACAGGTCCTACGCAAGCACCGAGGAATCTCTCCCCCTGAGGGTGAACATATTCCTCCAGAGAACCCCTCCCAAGAACGATATCATCCATTTTACCTGAGCGGTCAGGAGTATAGATAGAGACGACACGGGCTCCGAAATTAGTCACCTGCATGGTTATGTCACCGGCGGAAAGAGTATAAAGGGCCACCTGGCTTCCTTCCACCTCCCCCTGGAAATTCTCCGCAAGTGCAAGATCAGTAATCTTTGTGTTTTTGCCGCACGAAACGACTGCCACAATAAGGGCGGAAATAATTATAAATCTTTTCATTATATTGATTGTTTCTTTGTTGACGGCTTAAATGAAGCTATTTGGGGATAATGGTCAGAATAATCAGCATCTCCGGATGAATATGTAACTGCATCGAGATCCTTCGGAGCAAGGATATAGTCAATCCTTAGGAATGGGCGGAAACGCTTGTAAGTATACGAAAAACCTCGTCCTGCTTTGACAAATGCATCTGTCCTCGACTGCTTCAGAACCTGATATGTATAAGAAAGGGGGGTGTCGTTGAAATCACCAACCACCATTGACCTGTATGGGCTCTCGGCCATACTGCTACGGACAGCCTTTATTTGGTCTGGGCGACGTGTGATTGCCTGCCGCATCTTCCTTCCGGTTGACTCGACCTCTTCCTCGTCCATAATACTCTTTATTACCTCATCAGGAGAAAGATTATAACTCTCGAAATGGCAGTTATATATTCGGAGCGATATGGAGTCATTGACCTCAACATCCGTAAATAGAGCCATATTTGTACTCTTTTCGAACCCGACTTTTCCTTTATCTCTGACCGGAAATCTAGAAAGAGTTACATTCCCAGCATGACCTTTATTTCCTGTAAGAAGGTAATAATCAGCTCTATACCCCGGGAAATGAGACTCGAGGTATTCGTCGATTCCGATACCGTTGTCCATATAGAACTCCTGAAGGCAGATCACATCAGCATCAAGAGACATAAGATACTTAGCTGCTGCATCGGCAAGCGCTTTTCTGGAGTCCAATTTGGAGGACTTGCTTCCATTGGCGAAAAGGCCCACATTGTATGTCACAACTTTGACGGGTCCTTCTTCGGGTTTATCCCCCCACCCAAGTCTTATATACCTGCCGGCAAGAAAGATTGAAGGAATTAGGAGTACAACAAGCCACGAAGTGAGAGAGGATCTCCGAATAATTGCAAAGACAAAAAGGATAATCGTCAAAATAAGTATCGGCAGATACATTATTCCAAAAATAGTAATAGGCCAGAATTTCGCTGGATTGATAATTTCTGCCGCATAGCTAAGTAGTAGCATTGAGGAAGCAATCACCACCAACAAAAAGAATATCAGTCTCGAGAAAAAACTTCTCTTTTTCTTTTCAGTCATAGGTTATAAATCTTTATTTCCATAGAGTCCCCTTTCTCTTCCAATAAAGTATGAGAAGAAAACCGAATAGCATGCCGCCCAGGTGGGCAAAATGAGCAACACCTCCGACCGTACCTGTCATGCCGGTGAGAAGCTCAATGGCGGCGAAAATAATCACCCACCACTTTGCCTTGAGGGGAATAGGGGGGAATATCAGAGTAAGTACAGCGTCAGGATTCAGCATCGCAAAAGCAATAAGAAGTCCATATATTGCTCCTGAAGCTCCTACCGTAGGGGTCCTTAGGGTGTTGGAAATGTTGATTTGAGCCGCCGGGGTAGCCTCGGCGAGCCAATGGTGAATCTGAAGATATTGGACTCCGAGATGGAGAAGCACTGCTCCAACCCCACAGACGAAATACAAGATGATGAACTTCTTTTCCCCGATAGTTCTCTCAATAATCGATCCGAACATGACGAGGGTGTACATATTGAAGAAAATATGCCATATTCCACCATGCATAAACATATGAGTCAGCGGCTGCCACCACCTGAAGAAATATGACGTCGGATAGAAAAGAGCAAACTTTTCTATCATGAAATCCTCATTGATAAGGGTGGCGATGAACATTATTATATTGATGACAAGGAGTGTTCTTGTCACTGTGGGGATGGCGTTTAGGAAAGAACCGCCGTTTCTGCTTGAGCCGTATGCCATATTGTCAGAATTTCTTTTCGAGTTCTTCGAGAGATAATATTGCTATAATTTTCTTGCCGGAACTGGTATACTCGGGATTGTCTGATGAAAGCAGGGTATCTATGAGGCGCTGGGCTTCTAAAGGAGAAGACACCTCGGCAGCCCCTGAGGCACCCAGAATGGCAAATTTCTCTGCCATTGAGTGCTCCATCACCCCCCGAAGAGACGTCGTATTGTCCGATAGGATAAGAAGAATGTCGGAGAGCATTGTCTCCACTTTCCCCTGCTCTGTAGAGTATCCCTCCGGAACACCGTTCACTACTACAGAATCACTGCCGAAAGGAGTAATATCGAAACCAAGCGAACCGAGAAGTTCTGCATTATCATCGAAAATCTGTCTCTGGGCCACTCCAACGCTCACCTGCTGGGGGAATAGGGCAGTCTGGGTGACATGTCCGCTCTTGCCAAAGGCCTTGATGAAGCGATCGAAGAGAATTCTTTCCTTTGCCCTCCTGACATTAATCACCATGATTCCGGATTTAGATTGGGAAAGGATATATTTCCCATGAACGGTCATCACCTGAGAGGTCGGGAGAGTCCTGTCTTCGAAGAGTTTGCCGTAATTTTCATTCCTCGAGACATACTTCGAATAGTCAGGAGTCTCTGGTGGATCAGCCATAGGGATGTCAAGACTACCCTGGAAGGGCTCCGGATTGAACGGATTGTAATCCGGGTCCAATCCTGCCGAGGGGATGCTAGAAGGCCTGTATTCACCGAAATTGGTCCCAAGCACAGGCATCTTCGAAGCCTCCGGATTCTCGAAATCAATGTCCCCGGAGAGGGCATTATATCCAAGAGATTCCTTGACTGCGGCAAAAATAATCTGAAAGACAACGCTGTCTTCTTCGAACTTGATTTCAGTCTTGGTCGGATGGATATTGACATCTATTGCCGACGGGTCGGTCTCGATATAGATAAAATAGCTCGGAGTCGTCCCCTCTGGAATCATGCCCTCATAGGCTTTCATCACAGCCTTATGGAGATAGGGGCTTCTGAAATAGCGGCCGTTCACGAAGAAGAACTGGTTGCCGAGGGTCTTCTTGGCGCCTTCCGGACGGCCGATAAAGCCGCTCACCTTAGCGATTGTGGTATCCGCAGAAATATCGACGACATCACCGACAACTCCTTGTCCGAGAAGGTCCATAATCCTGAATTTCAGGGATTTCGCCGGTCTTAGGACGGAGACCTCCTTGCCGTTGTGGATAAGAGTAAAGCCGACATCCGGGCGGGTAAGGACGACTCTTGTGAATTCTTCGTAGATGTGCTTGAACTCGACATTGTCCGATTTCAGGAACTTTCTCCTTGCGGGGACATTGTAGAAAAGGTTGCGGACCGAAAAGCTGCTCCCCTTCGGGGCTTGGACTTCTTTAGTTGATAAATGCTCTGATGCGGCAAAAACGACTTCGCATCCGAGTTCATCCTCCTCTCTCCTTGTCCTCAGCGTAACCTCTGCGACGGCCGCAATAGAAGCAAGTGCCTCTCCTCTGAAGCCGAAGGTCAATATATTTTCAAGATCCTCAGCTGTCGCTATCTTCGAGGTCGCATGCCTCTCAAAGCAGAGTACAGCATCGTCCGGGCTCATTCCAGAGCCGTTGTCGATAACCTGCACGAGAGTCCTTCCTGCGTCTTGAATAGTCACGCTCACCTGAGTAGCGCCGGCATCCAATGAGTTCTCCATCAACTCCTTAACCACCGAAGATGGTCTCTGCACGACCTCTCCGGCAGCTATCATATTGGCAATATTTCCAGGCAGTATCCTCAGTTCCATTATAGCAGAGAATAAAATTTGGTGATATAAATCAGGACTGCTGCTATAAGAAGAAGGGTGACAATTCCAATTATTGCTTGGGTCCTTGTCGCAGAGCTGCGGGTACGTTTGTAAGCCCCGTCCCGCCATGCGCCACGGATGCTGCTCCCGGGGACATAGGTCCCGTCTTCCTTGCTTTTAGCATTGGACCCGTCCACGTCCCCGAACTTCGCCTTGAGCTCCTCTTTCTCAGGATCGTAATAGCGAGGCTTGTAGTTGAACACCCTGTGCTCCTGGTCTCCAAAGAAACCGAAATTAAAACCAGCCATAAAAACCTTTTTTATCAAATAGCAAATATACTAAAAATTGCGTAAGTTTGCAGAAACACGCGGATGATATGGATATAAGGATAGGCAACGGATACGATGTTCATGCTCTCAAAGAGGGGCTGCCGATGTGGCTTGGAGGCATAAAGATAGATTCCACGAAGGGCTTTGTTGCCCATTCGGACGGGGATGTGGCGATCCATGCGCTATGCGATGCGCTTCTCGGAGCCCTCGCTCTCGGTGACATTGGACACTTTTTCCCCGACAATGACCCCGAGTGGAAAGGCATCGACAGCAAGATTCTCCTTGAGAAGGTGGTCGGACTTATTCATGAAAAGGGCTACGAGGTCGGGAATGCCGATATCACGATAGCCCTTCAGAAGCCAAAACTCGCTCCCCATATTCTCGAAATGAGAGAGGCCCTCGCCCCTATTCTTGGGGTCAATGTCGACAGAGTCTCAGTAAAGGCAACGACCACTGAAAAACTCGGTTTTGTCGGCCGCGAAGAAGGATGCGAAGTATGGGCCTCCGTAATTGTAATTTCAAAATAACCACTTCACCATGAAGCGCTTAATTTTCATTCTCTCCACTATTACCACCTTTTTGACAATTAGTGTGGTCTCGTTCGCGCAGAATTCTGATCTGTCTTCCCCATGGACCCCAGGAGAGCTACAGAAAAAAGGAACCCGTCTCGCAATTGACGGAGAAAAGCTCCCTAAAGACGTTCAGACCTTGATTCTCTCTGACATTGAAGGAGTGGACTTCAACCCCCAATGGAATAAATATACGAAGGAAGCACAAGCTGGCCTTTGGACACTTGTTGGCGGCTCTGTCCTGTTCCTCGGAGGAGGAACTTACTTCACCGTTCTTGGCATCGCATATGTTCTCGGAGTTTCTATCGGCGTCGGGGTCGGAGCTGTTGTAACAGGCGGCCAGGGAGACCTCTCAGGAGTCGGAGATTCTGTCGCCGAAGGGATGAGAGGAAAGTTCATAGCATCGGAAGTCATTACAGCTGCTGGATTGGTGGGAATGACCACGGGAATAGTCCTCCTATGCGTCGGGCACAGCAATCTCAAAAAGATAGTAAAGTACTGTAACTCAATTGGTTCTCCAGAAACAGCGTACTTTGATTTCGGCACTACCGCCTCCGGAGGTATCGGACTGACATTCAATTTTTGATAAAAGGGATAACTAATCCCCAAGAGTAGCGACCATCACAGCCTTAATGGTATGCATCCTGTTTTCTGCCTCGTCAAAAACGATGCTGTTCTTGCTTTCGAACACATCCTCTGTCACCTCAACTCCGTCAAGACCGAACTTCTCATAGACATCCCTCCCTGCCTTCGTTTCCAGATTGTGGTAGGAAGGGAGGCAGTGCATGAACTTGCATGAAGGATTGCAGGTACGCTCCATAAGAGAAGCGTTTACTTGATAAGGCATGAGCATGGCTATGCGCTCTTTCCAGACCTCGTCAGGCTCGCCCATGGATACCCAGATGTCGGTATAGATGAAATCGCAGCCCTTCACTCCTGCGTCCACATCGTTGGTAATAGTCACTCGCGCGCCAGTCTCTGCGGCGATTTTCATGCACTCGTCTACAAGCTCTTTTGCGGGCTGGAGGGCCTTCGGAGCAACAATTCTCACGTCCATGCCCATCTTGGTCCCTCCGACAAGGAGAGAATTGCCCATATTGAAACGGGCATCCCCGAGATATGCAAAAGTAACCTCTTGTAGAGGCTTGTCAATATGCTCTTCTATTGTCATAAGGTCTGCAAGGACCTGGGTAGGGTGGGCCTCATTTGTAAGGCCGTTCCAGACCGGGACTCCCGAATACTCGGCAAGCTGCTCAACCGTAGTCTGGGCAAAACCGCGATACTCGATACCGTCGAACATCCTTCCGAGAACACGGGCCGTATCCTTCATGGACTCCTTGATACCAATCTGTGAGCCGGTAGGTCCAAGATAAGTGACATGTGCCCCCTGATCATGGGCGGCGACTTCGAATGCGCAGCGTGTGCGCGTCGATGTCTTTTCGAAAATCAGTGCTATGTTCTTTCCGACCATAGTCTGCCTCTCCATTCCAGACATTTTTGCGCGCTTCAGATCATGCGACAGATCAAGGAGGTATCTCATCTCCTCAGGAGTGTAGTCGAGCAGTTTAAGGAAACTGCGGTTTTTAAGATTGTATGCCATAATAAATTGATAATTAGCGAATTATTCTTGTTCCACAGGATGGATTGTCTAGCTGACCCGCTTCAGTGATCACGCACTCGCCACCTGTTTCTGAGACAAATCTGATGCCTGCCCTGACCTTCGGAGCCATGGAGCCTTCTGCAAACTGGCCCTCTGCAAGATACTTCTCAGCCTCGGCGATTGTCACCACATCAAGATTCTTCTGTTCGGGGGTATTGAAATTGAGGCAAACTTTGGGGACATCTGTAAGGATATAGAACACTTCCGCACAGGCTTCTTTAGCGCAAAGGGCTGAAGCAAGATCCTTGTCGATTACAGCTTCGACGCCTTTATGCCCGTCCCCATCCTTGACTACCGGTATTCCACCACCGCCAACGGTCACAACAATGCAGCCAGACTCAGCAAGCTCCCGAACAATACCTATATTGAATATTTTCTTGGGCTCCGGAGAAGCAACGACCTTGCGATAACCCCTCCCCTTCGGATCCTTACGGTAGATTGCACCGGACTCGGCGGAGAGTTTTGCCGCCTCTTCCTCTGTATAATAGGGGCCAACCGGTTTTGTCGGATTCATGAACATGGGATCATCTGGATCGACCTCTACCCTTGTAACGACAGATACGACCGGCCGGTCGATTCCTTTTCTCCGGAGGACCCGCTCCATCGCGGTCTCGATAAGGTAAGCAATCGAACCTTGGGTCTCGGCGCCGCAGAAATCCATCGGCATAGCCTGGAGGCCGAATTTCCTCGCTCCGGCTTCATGCTGGAGCATTACATTGCCGACCTGAGGACCGTTGCCATGACCGATGATAATATTATATCCCCTCTCGATAAGAGGAATAAGCTGCTCACATGTCCGCTCGACATTCTCGAGCTGCTCGAGGAAAGTTCCTTTCTGGCCACTTCTCAAAAGGGCGTTGCCGCCAAATGCGACCATCGCTATCTGTTTTGCCATAATAAATTGATTGTCAATCCCTTCTTAATGGTAAAGTAGAACATCTGAGAAGTCCTCCCATCTTTGAAATCTCCCTATACGGGACTGTCTCTACTGTCATTCCCCATACCTCGCGAAGATGCTTATGGAGACGGGTGAAATGCTCCTCAATAACTACAACGTCCTCGGAAATAGAGAAGATATTGGAGTTCATCCAGTACATCTCCTCCCTTGTCAATTCGAAAACATTCTCCTTCCCGAAGAACTCCACAAGGTGGTTGGCGTCGCGTGGATTCATGAATCCGGGCTTATAGATAATTGCCTTTCCGCGGCCGATAGGCATGAAGGTACAGTCAAGATGGAGAATGCCCTCATATGGATCTGTATCGCTCTTTCTCAGATTTAGTGGAATAATGTTCTTGGACGGGAAAATCATTTTCAGATAGTCGAGGGCCAAACGGTTGGTGCGCGCAGTCTTGACTGACGGATAATCGGGGAAATTATACTGTCCAAGGAAAACCGTATCCTCGAAGAGAATTACATCTCCTCCTTCGACATGGACCATCTCCGGAAGATTGTAGATCTGCTTATAATGAATCTGGCGATAGATGGGATCGTAGGCGTCTATCTCGCTCTGACGATCCGGGATAATATTGGAAACAATTATCTTATTGTCAATTACGAATCCAACATCACGGGCGAAAACCTGATTGCATCCTTCCACTGGTTCGGGACGGTAGACTTCAACCCCCCACTTTCGAAGAACAGCTTCAAAGGCTCCCATCTCATGGACTATATCCTCGTCTTTCGGATAGACTCCATTGAGAACCGACTCGTATGATTTGCTGTCGAACGTCTCCTGAAGACTCGGGACCGGTCCGTTGGATTCAGGCCTTCCAAGTACAACAGCCCTAAGCCGACCTGTTTCACTTGTAACATGTATATCCATATATAATCGTTCTATATTTTACAAATGTAAGAATAATTATTAAGTAAAAACCATATATTTGTACACAAATTGAAAGACTTGTCGTTTAATTTACTTTTTACAAAGAGTTTTGCTATATTTGGATTCACTAAGTCGCTTTTGATATGAAAAAGGCCATCATTCTCTTATTCACCATCCTCTTTACCGTCTCCTCATATTCCTTCGAGAGGGAGCCTGTCTGGCCCAAGGGGAAAATGCCTGATCAGCAGGCTCACCAGATAGCTGCAATGACGGACGAGACTTCACTTCCAGACTTCGATCCGGACAAACACAGGATGCCGTACCTTGAATGGTTCGACGCCCCTGCAGCCGATGTCCGCAATGGCGGATGCATGATCCTGATTTCAGGAGGCAGCTACAAGAACTGCTGCGACGTTGGTCTGATCAAATTATGGCGTGATACCTTTACGGCGCTTGGATTCCAGTGCGTTAATTTCGTCTACAGGACCAGCCGTCCGATAGGACTCCCTATCTACCAATCTGCTTGGGAAGACGGTCAAAGGGCCGTACGGCTTGTAAGGAAGGAAGCCAAGAAAAGAGGTTATGACCCTGAGAAAATAGGCGTAATCGGCATGTCTGCCGGCTCCCACCTTACCCTTCTTCTCGCAACCAGTTCCCAGACTCCGGCATATGAGAGGATTGACAAGACCGACGACATCCCTTGCCATATCAACTGGGCAATCGTCAACGCTCCCGCTTATGCAACCACCGACGGAGAAGATGGAAACCGCTCTGCCAGAATGGGTTATGGGCCGGAAGTCAAGATCTCATCAGTTTTCAAATTCGATGAGAAGACCTGCCCGATGAGCCTTCATCACGGCGGAATGGACCCTTACTCTCCCGGTGGATCCACCCAGGTCTACCGTCAGCTTCGTAGGATGGGCATTCCTGCCGAATTGCACCTATATCCAGGCAAGGGCCATGGCGCCTTCGGCCTTGAAAGGGGCATTGAATTCATGAGACAAATGGGCTTTCTCGGAGAGCTCGAGCCCGAGGTTGCACTTATGGACCGCTTCCCTTCCGACGAGGCCAGAGACAGCGTTGTCAAGGAGAGGATATGGCCGGAAGGAAAAATGCCGGATCCCCAAGAAGGACAATGCGAGCCTTACATTGAATGGCATTTCCCTAAGGTCCTTAAGACCACGGCAATCCAGATCATCTATTCAGGAGGCAGCTACAAGAGCAATAGTCCCGACGGATTCGAGGTCGCCCCTGCAAGACGCTATCTAAATGATCTCGGAATGACAGTCGTTACCATGAAATACCGCACTCCCCGGCCTTCAGAAGAAAGCGGACTGATGAAGCATGTTACAGCATGGGAAGACCTTCAAAGGGCGATCAGGATAGTTCGGAGCAAGGCCGCCGATTATGGTCTGGACCCAGAAAGAATCGGCATAATGGGAAGTTCAGCGGGCGGACATCTTACCCTGATGGGTGTCACTTCCTCCCGTCACCAATCGTACAACCCGATTGACAAGATCGACAAGCTTTCATGCAAGGTCGCATGGGGAATCGGAATATATCCGGCCTATGCCCTCACAGATGGTGCAGACTGGCACAACACCCATCGTGGAGACGAAGACGAGGATGTCCTTGTCCCCGAATTCAGCTTCGATCTGGATACTGCTCCGATGCTCATGATTCATGGTGATGCCGATTATTGGGCTTCGATGAACTCAGTGAAAGTATGGGAGAAAATGAGAGCAATGGGCATACAGAGTGAGCTGCATACCCTTGCACTCCGCCCCCACTGCTTCCAGAGGAGCGCTTCCCCGGGAACCGGGAGCTATACTTGGCTTGACCGCATCGGAGAATACCTAAAAAACGAAGTTCAGGTATTTTAATATTTATGAATCAATCTGATGACTAAAAGAATCCTTTCATATATATATTAGCGCGAAGCTCCAGCCCAGCCTAAACTACGAAGCAAAGTCTATGATACAAACCAGCCTACGACTTTAGGCCTTGGCCCACTGATCTCTAAGGAGATTTACAGCAGCGGTAACGGTCTCAGAGCGTTCGCCCTTTGTGCCGCACTCAAAACAAACATATTTATCATAGCCCATTTCCTTGAGGGCGCGGAAGCCGTCGATATAAACATCCTTCTCGCCATCCTCGCCGGGCATGAGACGACGTCCACGGCTTGCCATATGGACATGCTGGAGATATTCCGGCCCTGCTGACATGAGTGCGCCGTAATCGGATGTCTCCTCCTGCATGTGCCAGAAATCGCCCATGCACTTAACGCCCTTGCTCTCAGAATCGCGGCAGATAGCAGCAGCATCGGCGACGAGCCTCATATAAAACGCTTCCTTGCGGTTAAGAGGTTCGAGAATCACCGTTGTACCGCATGAGAGGGCATATTCGCCAAGCTCATGGAGCTGCTTGCAAAGGTAATCGCGGGTCTCTTGGGTGTGGGGTTTGCAAGGAGTCTGACGGCTGAATGCCGGGACCATGATCACTCCCACCGAACCGAGTTCTCCGGCAGCAGCGACAATATCTCTCATTGTTGAATCGAATTCTGCCTTGACCGCAGGATCTTCAGCGAGGATAAAGCCTTTAAATCCAGCGCAGATAGCAGAGACCTTTATATTGCGGCCTTTGAGGGCATCCTGAATCTCACCTACCCTGGAAACGAGAGTCTTGCCGCTTGGCTCGAAACCGACGATTCCGAGATTCTCCATGAAATCGAGCTTTTCAGAAAGACTCTCTCCAGGAGCGATTCCCTCCTGGAAAGAGAGCTTAAGGCCAGGGTCATTCTTCTTGGAAGCAGGCTTGCAGGATGCCAATCCGGTGGAAGCAACGGCCAAGGTCGCTGCACCGAAAAGGGAAGTCTTAAAGAATTCTTTCCTATCCATAATAAATCACTATTTGGCCTTTCCAGGGACAGGAACTGTGTGCTTTGACATATCCATAGGTCCGAGTTCGAGTTTCTCGGGCATGTAATCGAGTTCAGCCGCGCTGATCTCGTCCCATTCTATGGTCTTTCCGGAATAAGCTGCTTCACGGCCCATTACACCCGCGAGAGATGACATTCCAGTCTCCCCTGCCTCAACGTGAGCCTCTCCCTTACGGATATGGTTGACCCAATCTACATGCTCGAGGACATAAGGATTGTGCTGGGAGAATTCTGCCTTTGCAGCCTCCTCGTCGTACTGCCAGAGGATATTGTCATTATAGTCACGGATAGCGAAGTCTTTGGAATTCCAATATCCCTTGGTCCCCCTGACATGCTCGCTGACATTGTCTGCACAACCATCGATCTGGCGGCACATACTATGGAGATGGACTCCGTTTTCAAATTCGAAATCGACGCTGAAGTTGTCGTACTGATCGCCGGTAATCCTCCTTTGACGGCTTCCAAAGGCAGTCGCACGGAGTGGATGCTTGCCGATCATCCAAGTAAAGACATCGATATTGTGGACATGCTGCTCGACGATATGGTCGCCGGAGAGCCACTTCCAGTTAACCCAGTCGCGAATCATCCATTCCATGTCGCTCCAACCCTTCTCGCGGGTTTTGTACCAGAGCATGGACTGGTTCCAATAGACGTTACCACCCGTAATAGTCCCGAGAAGACCTTCCTGAATCTTCTTGAAAGACTCGACATAGGCGCGGTGATGATGACGCTGAGTCCCGGTAACGACGCTAAGTCCCTTGGCTTCAGCTTGTTTGGCGGTTGCCATAATGGTACGGTAGCCTCTTGCATCCACCTCTATAGGTTTCTCTAGGAAAGAATGGACGCCCTTTTCTGTCGCGTATTTGAAGTGCTCAGGACGGAAGACGGGAGGGGTTGTAAGGATAACCATATCAACGCCGGAGTCGATGACTTTCTTATATGCATCAAATCCAGTAAAGCACTTGTCATCAGGTACTTCTGCATTGAAAGCCTCCTTAATCTTCTCGCGGGTAGAAGCAATCCTGTCGGGGAAGACATCGCCAAGAGCTGCGATTACAATGCCGTCGGCTGCTTCCATGAGGTTCTTGATGGCACCGTTTCCACGTCCGCCACAGCCGATGAGACCGACCTTAAGCTCGCGGCCTTCGATTGCCTTGTCCGGCAATTCGGGGACATAATATGAACCCGGTTCTTTTAGGGGGACGAGTTTATTCTTGTTTGAACATGCTGTCAGAAGGCCGCTCCCACCAAGGACTCCTGCTGCTCCTATCGCTGTGCTGACACCGAGAAAGGATCTTCTATTCATTGTCTTTTCGCTCATAATTATTTAAATTTTAATTGTTTCTAATATTATCAGGGACTTCGCAAACTACGCGGAATCCTATCCCCTTGATATCCGAATACCACCAGATACTCTTGGGGTTCTGGGGGTCTGTCCTTAGCCACTCGTCATGATGGGTGTGGTCCCTGGCGGCGCAGCGGACATCGGACGCATCGTCCGAATAGCTTCCACCGCGAACCACAAATTCATCCCCTGTCGCCGGGCCCTTCGGATCGATCGCGCCGTCAGCTATCTTGGAATATGCATCTTCTGAATAATAATCGGAGCAGTACTCCATGACATTGCCGAGCATATTCTTGAGTCCGAAAGGATTGGCCTTGACGCACGAAGGCTCCTGGGTCTTTGAGCAGCTGATGCCTTGATAGACGATGTATCTTCCAATGACGGAAGTATCTGCAGGAGAGAACTTTCTGATAAACCTCTTATCCGAAAAGTCCTTCGGATTACCTTCGAAGAAATACGGAGAATCCGTTCCTCCTCTCGCAGCATATTCCCATTCCGCCTCGGTCGGAAGCCTGTAGGTCCTTCCGGTCTTTAGAGACAACCACTGGCAGAAAGTCTCCGCCGCGTAATGGGTCATGGTAATAGCCGGCCTTTCGCCCATTCCCCAGCCCTGAGCTGGAGAACCAAACGGCGGAGTCGGTCCGCTGACCGCATCGAGATCCTCGCGGGTATTGTTCGCGTATATCACCTCCGGAGGAGTACGCCCCTCGGACATTGTCTCATTGTAGAAACTCCAGTACTGGTCCCATGTGATTTCGGTCTCGGCCATAAAGAAGGGGGAGATATTAACCTCTTTCTGAGGACCTTCATCGCTCGAGCGGAAAGGCTCGTTCTCGGGGCTTCCCAGTTTAAATGATCCGCCGGGGATGGCGACCATCCTTATCGCTGCCCCAGTACCCGGGACTGTTTCCGTAAAGTTCTCGAAGGAAGTGACCGTAGCAAGTGTCTCATAGACGACGCCCGGAGCCATTTCTACCTTGCCCTGAAGCTTCTTGTGCTGATAACCAGGCATATAATGGCCGGCGTCAAGATGGCAGCTTATGCACTGGAGATTGAGCTTTTTAGCATTCTCTTCGTAGTAGAGATGCGCTGTGATGCCATCATCGCTGATTCCCTCCGGAAAGAGATTCTGATGACATTTCTCGCAGCTGCGGTTATATACAATCTTTACTGCATGGTCGAGCTGACGCTTGGACTCCCAGTCAATCTCATCCTTATCTTTGTTCATCTTCGCAAAGATATCCTTTGCTCCCATACGGGCTTTTGCCATATTGTATGTGAGAATACCATCCTCTTTTGGAGGCAGGTGACAGGCGGCACAATCGGTGACAGTGCCGCTTTTATTCAGGTAGTGATGGGACTTTTTCCAATCAGCGTCAGCCATCTCATGATAATGACAGCTCATGCAATAGTCGTTGGTAGAAGTCTTTACGGAAACTCTCTCCCACATATATGCAACAGCGAGTCCTAACACTATGGCCCCCAGCACCAGTATAAGAATGAGACTATTCCGTTCCTTTTTCGACATATCCTACAATTTTACGAAAAAATCGGGATTAATGCAAAAAAGCTATTGTTTCATCTTTTCAACTGCCCTGCGATATGCTTCCAGAGCTTTTTCATTACGATCCCTTTTAAAAGACCAATCGTATAACCTTAAAGCCTCTTTGAGATCACGCTCTACACCGAGACCCTCTTCGTAACACATGCCAAGATATATATAGGCATCGCTGCTTCCAGAGGAAGCTGCCTTCCTGAACCACTCTATCGCCTCTTCGTATTTATCCGCCAAGGCATAGGAAAGCCCGACTTGTACTTGAGCTGGAATATTACCTTTTTCTGCAGCCATAGACTCGAACAAGAAGGCTATTCCTGTATTTTTCTCCAGGCCATACCACCCGTTACGGTATGCACTGCCCATAAGATGCCTTGCAACGGCCAAGTCTTGCTGAACAGCCATATCCAGCCATTTAACTCCTTCCTCCTTATTGCCTTTACGGAGACAATAAATACCGCGGAAGAACTGAGCATCCGCATATCCTTTTTCCGAGGCTTCGATATAACTCATATATTGCGTCGGCCGGTTTTTCAGAGAGATTACATAGTTGTCAGTAAGAGCCACTCCGTCTTGGTTGAAGTGTGTACATTTGGGAAAAATCGGAGGAATCACAATCGTCCCCTTGCTGTCTAAGAAGCCGTATCGCCCATTCTCCTTGAACATCACAAGATCGAGAGACGGGTGATAACTTAACTCTTGGTATTCACATGGAATGACAAGATTGCCGGACATGTCAATGAGTCCATACTTCCCATCTCTCTCCACCTCTGTGAATCCAGACGACAATGGACGAGTTTTATCATACTCATTAGGATTTATCGACTTCCCTTTTTCGTCAATATAGTACCATTTCTCACCTTTTTTAACAGAAATTACTCCATCGTACCTCAATTCTAAACCAGAATAAATGCATGGAATGACTTCCTTGCCGCTTCTGTTCAGAACGCCGAATTTACCATCCTTTCTCACCTTTGCCAAGCCTCCTGAGGTCCAATAAGAGACAATATAATCGTATGCGACAGACGTGAGCAAATTCCCTTTCTCGTCTATCAGTCCATAATGACCTTCCTTTTTTATAACAAATACACCTTCTTTGAAATTAGAAAAATCGAAATCATCGAATTTGCAGGGGACCGTGATCTTTCCGGTTCTGTCCATCACTCCGTATTTCTTGGTATTTCTGTCTTCGACAACAGCATATCCATTATAAAACTCGCTGGCCCACATTCCTTTACTCAAAGAGAGTACCTTTCGTCCTTTATTATCAAAAAATGAAAAATTCCCTTCCTTATCCTCTACCCTTGCAAGCCCTTCGCGAAAGAAATCCACATCTTCATAAATCAACGGAATGACCTCATTACCATGTATATCTATAATTCCCTCGAGTTGGTAAAGGTAAGAAGACGAACCCTCCATCATTTTACTAGCAGGAGCCATACCGTCTTTGAAATATCCGATATAACTATACTCAAAAGGGACAACCGTATTGCCATTTTTGTCTATGACACCATATCTTAAATCTTCGTTTTCTACAGAGGCATATCCTCCATTGAAATTATGAGCTTGTTTGTAGATAAAAGGGATAACCAACTTCCCTTCAGTATCATAATACCCATATTTACCATTATCTCCTTTCACCAACAATCTTCCTTCGTTATACAATGATAACGATGATATCGAAGACGATAATAGATGGCAGGGAATAATCTCACGTCCCTCCTTGTTGATAATACCATCTCTGATGGCTGTCCCTACATGAGCAAAATCGCCATTGAAGGAATTGACTTTTTCGTAGGTATTCGCAGTATTGACGATCTCAAAAACCTGATTCTGAGCAGCCGCATTAGTTGAGAAGGCTGTCAGCAATAATGCTAATAAAAGAGAAAAAGATAACTTGTTCATTCGAATAAAGATGGTTATTCGTCAAAGTTACTTAATTCTCAAGACAAAACAAAAAACCATCACAAGGGATTGTGACGGGGATATGGAGAGTTTAGTCTGTTTGGCCCAATCGTAGTCGAACCAAGACTTATATGTGATGTTTTGTAGCGGGAGTGGGTCACGATCCCACGACCTCCGGATTATGAATCCGACGCTCTAACCAGCTGAGCTACCCCGCCATCATTTTGGCAAAAAATAATCAGCTCGCAGGCTGATTATTGTTGAGATAGAAGGACTCGAACCCTCACTGACAGAGCCAGAATCTGTAGTGCTACCATTACACCATATCTCAATATCCCCAAACGGGATTGCAAATGTACGATTTTTTTCCGAAACTACAAGTAGTACGGACAAAAAAGTTATGCCTGGAGGCGGGAAACCCTCACTGGGGTCTCTGCCACAAAAACCATTTTGACGGGTGTAAAAAGAAAAAAAATTAGTATATTGCGAAAGATGACATAAAAAGGATGACATGAATAGAACAAACCTGAATATTGAATAGAATAAACTTAAATGGAACAAAAATGAAAAACAAATTTCTCAAACGCATCAATGACCTTACCCATATCCATCACCGCGCGGCCTTTGTAGATGTCAAGGACCGGGTTGCGCCCAAGACATCGGCCTTCCTGAAGCTGGCCAGGGAGCGTTACTCCTGCCGCGCCTTTGCCGAAGGTGCAGTTTCCGAAGGGGACATAGACCAAATCCTGGAAGCCGCGCGTGTGGCGCCCACCGCCGCCAACAAGCAGCCGGTGCACGTATGGGTGGTAAAAGCTCCGGAAGCCCTTGCCAAGCTGAAAGAGGCCACCCAGTACCTGTACAATGCTCCCTTGGTTTTTGTGGTGGGCTGTTCTGCCTCCAAAGCCTGGGTACGCAAGTACGACGGCAAGAACGGAGCCGAGGTAGACGCAGCCATCGTGGGCACCCACATCATGCTGGAGGCGGCCGACCTGGGCCTGGGCTGCGTGTGGGTGGGTTCCTTCGATCCGGCCAAGGTGCTGGAGCAGTTCCCGGAAATGGAAGGCTACGAGCCCGTCGCCCTTTTCCCCGTAGGCATTCCCGCCGGGGAGGCCGGAGACAAGCATTCCCAGCGCCAGAGCCGGGAAGAATTTGTGACGGAATTTTAACAGACAAACGGACCGGTCTATGTTCAGGACCCTGCTCAAACAGGTGAAACAGTACAAGGCGGCGGCACTCCTGACGCCGCTTTGGACCACCCTGGAGGTAATCATGGGGGTGCTCATCCCCTATGCCACCGCCTCCATCATCGACAAGGGGATCGGCGCAGGGTCTCTCCCGGACGTGTACAAATACGGCGGCATCATGATAGGCCTGGCCGCCCTGAGCCTTCTGTTCGGCATCCTGGCCGGACGGTTTGCGGCGTACAGCAGCACCGGCCTCGCAGCCAACCTGCGGCTGGCCATGTACAGGAACATCCAGCGATTTTCCTTCTCGGACATAGACAAATATTCCACTGCGGGCCTTGTAACCCGCATGACCACAGACGTTTCCAGTATCCAGGGCGCTTTCCAGATGCTGCTCCGGACCACCTTCCGGGCACCGCTCAACCTGGTGTCGGCCCTGGCCATGTGCTTTGT
>ERZ842401.696-NODE-696-length-49409-cov-5.271244_pt1 | contig 49409 bp, 30 predicted proteins | sample MGYA00521270_ERZ842401 | MGnify/ENA primary metagenome ERZ842401 (study PRJEB31892, sample SAMEA3878208) | bioreactor metagenome | biome: Moose rumen | place: Sweden | collected 2011-10 | study: EMG produced TPA metagenomics assembly of the PRJEB12797 data set... | reverse complement strand
CGCCTACGCCGATGACCTTGATGATGCTGTGCTTCTCCTCGGGTACGCCGAAGTCGACTTCGAGTCCACCGAAGTCGAGCGTGTCGTTATGATGATTAATGTCTGCCATTGTGTTTCTTTTTTATGTTGTATCTATAGGGCTAATAACTTGGGTTTTATTCCTCGCTGACCATGTCCTGACCGAACTTGGTGATTTTCTTCTTCATCTTGTTCCAGAAACTGTTCTCGCGAGCTGCTTGCTGGCGTTTGCGCTCCTCCTCGCGTTCGCGCTCCTCTTCCTCTCTGCGCTTGCGCTCTTCTTCCTCACGCTTGCGACGGGCTTCTTCTTCGGCAAGTTTCTCTTCCTGTTCGGTACGAATGACACCGGGGCCGGCCTCGTGTGCCTGACGCGGTGTGCGGTCGGCAACGTCGTTGGTAGTCGGTGTGTTCTCGTCGAAGAGGCTGCGATTGGGGTCGATCTCACTGCCGGCACAGTTGATGTAGCCTTTGGCCAGTAGGCCCAGCAGCGTGTTCATGGTGCAGTCGTGTGCCTTGATGGCCTCCTGGCTGGAGTTGATGCTGGTGGTCACGAACTTGGCAATGCGTATCTTCTCGATGTGGGTGTGTAGGGCAAAAGCCTTCTCGATATTCTTCATGTTGGCACCGCCACCCGTGAGGATGATGCCGCCGAGCAGTTTGTCGTAGTACTCGTTGGGAATCTGTTCGCGCACATTCAGGATGATTTCCTCCAAGCGGCCCTCTACGATATCAATGAACTTACGGCACTCCACCTGGCGTTCCTGGTCGATGCTGTATTTCAGGGTGTCATCGATTTCGTTGTTGTCGGTATAGGCAGAGGCATACTTTATCTTCATCTTCTCAGCCTCGCTCTCTTCCATCTGCAAGGAAGCAATGTCCTTGGTGATGTTGTTCGAACCAAGGGGAATGACGGCCAGATGGCGCAGCACGTTCTTCGAGAACACGCTGACGGTCGTCGTGTCGGCACCGATGTCGACGAGGGCACAGCCGGAACGCTTCTCTACCTCGGTGAGCACGGCATTGGCCAGTGCCAGTGGGGCCAGATACATCTCGACAACCTTGATGCCTGCAGTCTCGAAGCATTTGTTCAGGTTCTGGAAGAACGACTTGCGTTCCAAGATGTTCAGGTAGTTGCCCTCCAGATGGGAGGCACGGATGCCGACTGGATCGAGCTGCAGCTGGGTGTCAACCTTATACTCCTGTTCGGCCACATCCAGAATTTTCTGGTCGGGATAGTCCAGATTGCGGTTCTCTTCCATCAGTTCAATCACCATCTCTTGTGTGATGATGGTATCGGCAGGCAGTTCTTTGGACACCACGTTGCGGACACCACGGATGGACTGTCCGCCCACGCCTACGAACACCTGCGTGATGTGGGTCTTCAGCTGACTTTCCAACTTCTTGATGATGTTGGTAAGACAAAGTGCTGTCTTGTCAATGTTGTAAACTACGCCCTTCCGAATGAACGAGGAAGACTCCTCTTTCGCCAGTGCCAGCACACTGATGCTGCCATCGGGCTTTTTTTGTCCTGCGATGCCGGTCACCTTTGATGAACCGAGCTCAATTGCAACGATAAATTCTTTTTCTACCATATCTGTCCTATAGTTTTTTCAGTTTCCTCTTTTTACAAATAATCTGGTTGTCAAACTCAACGCTGATGCGCGAATAGCGGTTCCATCCGGCCTCGTTCAGCCCGTAGAGATAGAACTTGCGCAGCCGGTCCAGCTTCTTCTCGACGTTGGTAGGCTGGCCGAGATAGGCAATGTGGTCGCCCACGCGCGGTATGAGTTCCATAGAGCCATCGCTGAGCACGTTCAGCTGTACAATCTGGTTCTTCCAGAAATTGTCGTCGCGAACGCTGTTGGCGATGGGAGTCAGTATTTTCGACGCATATTTCTTGCTGATGTGGCCAGTGGCTACAATCAGGTTGCAAGTGTATTTGTGATGCGGAATGACCTCGCCACGATTGTCAACATAATAGTCGTCGCCGTTGTCGGCCATGACGCGGATGACGGGTACGCGCTGACGTATCTTGATGCAGAGCACACCGTCGATGGCCTTATAGCACTCGGCTTTGTCGATCAGTTCGTTGCCCTGCAAGATTTCCTCAATCTGGCGTGTGTTGATATTCGCCATTGGTTGGGCAATCAGCGTGAGTCCCGACTGTCGCAGCATCGTTCTGATGGAATTTTCGTTCAGAAATCCTTCAGCGAAATCTTGCTCAATGCTGATGTGCACGTTGCGGCAGATGTCTGACTCCTTGTCGGGCTTGTTGAAAGCCGTCATGGCCAGCACAAGGTAGATGCCTACCAGGACATCAAGCACGATGATGGTTGTCTTCTTCCAGTTCATAGAGACTAACAGTTTTTCAGCCTTTGCAGACTATTTGATTTTGGATTGTAGTATCTTTGTTATTTGCGGAACCTGGTTGTCCAGATCGCCGGCACCCAGCACAATCAGTACGTCGAAGGTGCGGCTCTTCACAAGGTTGAGCACCTCGCTTTTCTCAATGATCTGTTTCTTGACACCGGGCTTCAGATTGTCGTAGATGAGCTGCGACGTAACTCCTTCGATAGGTTGTTCGCGAGCGGGATAAATCTCGGTCAAGATGACTTCGTCGAGCTGGCTGAGCGCATCGGCAAACTCGTGATAGAAGTCGCGAGTGCGCGTGTAGAGATGTGGCTGGAAAATGGCCGTGATATGCCGGTTCTTGTAAAGCTCGCGTATGCTCTTCGCACTCTGGTAGATTTCCTTGGGGTGATGGGCATAGTCGCTGAGAAAGACGATTTTGTCGGTCTTGAGCTTGAAATCGAAGCGGCGGTCGACACCCCCGTATGTCTTCATGCCGTAGCGCAGCTCTTCAGCCGTGCAGCCAGCCAGCTGTGCCATGGCCATGGCAGCAATGCCGTTGTCGATGTTGATGGGGACGGGCTGTCCCAGTTCTACGTCTTTCACACACTCTATAGGCGAAATGAAGTCGAAGATGATGGTTCCGTTTTCAATGCGGATATTCTCTGCATGGAAATCTCCGGCATCGCGGCTGTAGTCATAGCGGCGCACATTCTCACACAGATGCTCCTTCATTTCCAAGTCGCGATGAATAATCAAGGCTCCTCCCGGCTGGATGAGTTCGCTGTAATGGCGAAAACTCTCCAGATAGGCCTCTTTCGTGCCATAGATGTCCAAATGGTCAGGGTCGGTAGAGGTGATGACCGACATGTAGGGCGACAACCAGTGGAAGGAACGGTCGAACTCGTCGGCCTCGATGACTACATAGTCAGACTGACTGAGGATATAGTTGGTGCCGTAGTTTTTTGATATACCGCCCAGAAAAGCATTACAGTCCAGATGACTCTGGTGCATGATGTGGGCGCACATGGTCGACGTGGTGGTCTTGCCGTGTGTGCCGGCGACGCAGAGACCCTTCATCTGTCGTGTCAGTGTGCCAAGCACCTGTGCACGCTTCTGTATCTCGAAGCCGTTCTCGCGGAAGTAGACCAGCTCTTGGTGCTCGGCAGGGATGGCAGGGGTGTAGACAACCAGACACGATTCTTTCTGCTTGCAGGCATGGGGAATCTCGTCGATGTTTTCTTCGTAGTGAATCAGCATGCCTTCTTTCTCCAGCTGGCGGGTTAAGTCGCTGGGGGTCTTGTCGTAGCCGGCAACAACCAAGCCGCGATGGATGAAATAACGGGCGATGGCACTCATGCCGATGCCACCGGCTCCAACGAAGTAGACTGACTTCATATCTTGAGGTTTCATTTTGATAGTTTGATTACTTCTTTTGCAATGATTTCGGCTGAATTGGGCAGGGCCATCTTGAGTACGTTCTCACTGAGTGACTGCAGCTTGGCATCGTCGTTGACGGTCTCGATGGCCAGATTGATGAGTTTCTGCGGAGCTTCGGCATCGCTAACGAAGAGCGCTGCCTGTCGGTTGACGAGTGCCATGGCGTTCTTGGTCTGATGGTCTTCGGCTACATTTGGACTGGGTACCAGAATGACGGGCTTGCCGATAAGGCAAAACTCAGAGATGCTGCTGGCTCCGGCACGACTGATTACCAAGTCGGCAGCCTTGTAGGCAGCGGCCATGTCGGAGATGAAATCCATGACTTTCAAATTGCTGGGCTGCCCTTTCTCTTTCAGTTGCTCGGCAATATGGCTGCTATAGAACTTGCCTGTCTGCCAGATGAACTGCAGACCGGAGTTCTCAATCTCCTCCAGATGCTGCAAGACACTCTCATTGATGGTACGGGCACCTAAGCTGCCACCTACTAAGAGAACGGTCTTCTTGTCAGGATTGAGACCAAAGGAAGCCAGAGCCTCTTGGCGCGTAATGGTGGAATCGAGCAGGGCCTGTCTGACGGGGTTGCCTGTCAGCATGATTTTCTCTGCAGGGAAGAAACGCTCCATGCCTTCATAGGCCACGCAAATTTTCTGTGCTTTCTTTGCCAGCAGTTTATTGGTAACACCGGCGTATGAGTTCTGTTCCTGTATGAGACAAGGAATACCCATCGAGGCCGCTTTGTTGAGCGTGGGACCACTGGCGTAGCCGCCCACGCCGACAGCCACCATTGGACGAAATTCCTTGATAATGGATTTGGCCATGCGCTGGCTTTTCCAGATTTTGAAGAGTACTTTGATGTTGCGCAGCAGATGCTTACGGTCGAAGCCGCAAATGGGCAGACCTTTGATTTCATAGCCTGCTGCAGGAACACGCTGCATCTCCATGCGCCCCTCGGCACCTACAAACAATATCTTGGCATTGGGAACCTGTTCCCTAATGGCGTTCGCAATGGATATGGCGGGGAAAATGTGACCGCCGGTTCCGCCTCCGCTGACGATGACTCTCAGTGCCTCGTCTGACGATGTTCTCTGATTGTTAGCTTGTTCCATAGTCTTTTTTCTATTTGGATGGAGCCTGTACGGGTTCGCTCTGTTTGGCCGAACGGCTCACACTGAGCATGGCTCCGATATATGCACAATTGATAATGGTAGACGTACCGCCCTTCGAAATGAGGGGAAGCGGCTGTCCGGTAACTGGCATCAGGCCTACGGCAACCATCATGTTGATAGTGGCCTGAATCACTAACAGCAGGGCAAGCCCTAGCACCAGGAAGGCAGGGAAGTTGTTCTCGCAACGGCCTGCAATGCGAGCTGCACGGAATAGCAGGATGATGTACAGGAAGACGACGGCAATAGCTCCTGCGATACCTATCTCCTCAATGATGATGGCATAGATGAAGTCGCTGAAGGCCTGTGGCAGATAGTCGCGCTCGGTGGAGTTACCTGGCCCTTTGCCGATAACACCCGACGATGCGATGGCGATGTTGGCATGGCCGACCTGGAAGTTCTTGTCGATGTCGTAGTCCTTAGCACTGACCTTCGACGTGCCAGAGTGCTTTAAGATGCGGTTGCGCCAAGTTGCAAAGCGGTGAAAAACGCCGCCACCCTTGATCTCGTCTTTGTTGCCGAATGAGGCTTGTGCGGTTGGAGGGTTCTTCTCGTCGTCGACCTTCTCAATACTTCCCAAGGTGAGGACGAGAGTCAGGAACACACCTACGACCAAGGCTCCAGCCCCCATCAGCTTGCCCAGTTGCACCATTGGTACACGTGCAATAAACATCATCAGGAAGATGACCATGAAGAGCAAACAGGCCGTCGACAGATTCTCGATGCCAATCAAGAAAACTGCCGGCATGACGATGCACAGCACATATTTCATGGCCTTGTCATCGGCTCCCTTCCCGTCAGTGCGCTGCATGGCACTCAGAATCTGTGCCGTGGCAAGTACCATGGTGCCCTTGGCAATCTCGGAGGGCTGGAAGGTGAAACGTGCAATCTTGATGACGCGGTTGGCGCCATTGATACTCTCACCGCCAATGAGTACCCAAAGCAGGGTTCCAAAGGTGATGAACAGCAGCAGGGGCGTTACTATTTTGAAGTATCTGCACGGTATGTTGAGCGTAACAATGGCGACGAAGACTCCAAAGAGAATCATGCCGGAGTGATAGATCAAGGGGCTCAGGTAGTTCTGCGACTTGTAGGTCAGCGTGCTCGAAGCAGAGAATACCTCTACCACACTGATGATACAAAGAAATAGAAAGACCATCCAGATGACCTTGTCGCCTTTGAAGAGATTGCCTATTTTGTTCATTCTTTTTTGATAAAGTCGGAGTAATCAGAGTAATCAGAATAATCAGAATAATCGGAATAATCGGAGTAATCGGAGTGATCAGAGTGGTCGGAGGCTTCAGAGATTCCTTACCAGTTCCTTGAACTGCTCACCACGATCTTCCATGTTCTTGAACAGGTCGAAGGAGGCGCAGCAGGGGCTTAGTAGTACGGTCTCGCCCGGCTTGGCCAGTTCATAGCAGGCTGCTACGCAGTCTTTCATGGAGTGAGTGTCGCGGACAGGCAGGCCCAGTTCGTCGAAGTTGTCGTGCAATTTCTGATTGTCGGCTCCTAAGTAGACGAGGGCAGAGCACTTCTCTTTCACCAGTGGCTTGATAGGCTCATAGTCGTTGCCTTTGTCTTTTCCGCCGATAATGAGCACCACCTTTGTCTTCATCGAGTCGAGGGCATACCAGCAGGCATCCACATTGGTGGCTTTCGAGTCGTTGACATAATGAACGCCACGTACATCAGCAACTTTCTCCAGCCTGTGTTCAACACCAGGGAAGTCGCTTAATGACTGGCGAATCACTTCTTTCTTGATACCGGCAATGTCACCGGCAATACCAGCGGCTAACGAGTTGTATATATTGTGGCGACCCGTCAGACTTAGATGCTCTTGTTCCATGTTGAAGGGCTCGGGCTTTTCGATGACGTAGTTGCCAGCCTCAATATAGCCAATACTGCCCTTCTCGCGCAATTCGGAGAAAGGATACTGGATGGCCTGTATGTTGTATTTCTTCAACTCGCGCTGAATGATGGGATCGTCGTTCCAATAGATGAAAGCATCGTCTTTGGTCTGATTTTGCAAAATGCGCATCTTGGCATCCACATAGTTTTGCATCTCAAAATTGTAACGGTCCAGATGGTCGGGTGTGATGTTTAGCAGAATGGCGATGTTGGCGCGGAAATCATACATGTTGTCCAGCTGGAATGAACTCAGCTCGATGATGTAGTAGGCATGTGGATCTTCAGCCACCTGCAGGGCCAGCGAGTTACCAATGTTGCCAGCCAGGCCGCAGTCGTAGCCTGCCTCTTTGAAGATATGGTAGATGAGGCTGGTAGTGGTAGTCTTGCCATTAGACCCCGTGATACAAATCATTTTTGAGTTGGTATAACGGCCGGCAAATTCGATTTCGCTGATGATATGGATGCCTTTTTCGATAGCACTTTTTACCATGGGAGCCGTGTCGGGAATGCCGGGGCTCTTGATAATCTCGTCGGCATTCAGTATTTTCTCTGCTGTGTGCTGGCCTTCTTCCCATTCAATGTGGCGCTGGTCGAGCATCTCCTTATAACGCGGAGCAATCTTCGACATGTCTGAGACAAACACGTCGAAGCCTTCTTTCTTTGCCAGGACAGCGGCACCTGCACCGCTTTCTCCTGCTCCTAAAATCACAATCCTTTTCATCGCATCTTTAGTGTTATGATGGTTATAGCCGCCAGGATAATTGTTGTAATCCAAAAGCGGATTGTTATCTTTGATTCATGGAAAGGACGGCGAGGCCAGCCTTTCAGAATGTACGTTGAGGTTTGGTCAAGCTGAGAGTCCAGTTTGCGGAAGTTGTCGTGGATAGGCGTAGCCCGGAATACTCGAACACGACGTCCTTTCCTCTTTTGAAGTTTGAACCACTGTGTCTGGATGATAACGCTTACACTCTCTACAAAGAATATGCCGCAGAGAATGGGCAGCAATAGCTCTTTGTGAATGATGACAGCGCACACGCCGATGATGCCACCGATAGTCAGTGAACCGGTGTCACCCATAAAGATTTGTGCTGGGTATGCATTATACCATAGGAAACCGATCATGGCTCCCACAAAGGCGCAGAGGAATACTACCAATTCCTCTGAGTGGGGAATATACATGATGTCGAAATAGCTGGCATAGCCGATGTGGGATGACACGTAGGCTAAGATGCCCAGTGCCACACCGATGATGGCTGAGTTGCCGGCACACATGCCGTCCATGCCGTCGTTCAGGTTGGCACCGTTTGATACGGCTGTTACAACGAGGATGGTCATGATGACGAAGAGTATCCATCCGGCTGCCACCTTATAGTCGCCGCAGAAACTCATCACCTCAGAATAGTTCAGGTTGTGGTTCTTGATAAAAGGAATGGTGGTGTGTAGCGATTTCACCGCTTCTTTCTTATGCTTGACCACAATTTCCTGATTGGGCTGTTCAACATTGATGTTTTCACGCACCACGGCATCGGGACTCAACCAGAGCGTCAAGCCAACAATGAAGCCGATAGACACCTGTCCGATGATCTTGTATTTGCCTTTCAGTCCTTCTTTGTTTTGGCGGAAAATCTTGATGTAGTCATCCATGAAGCCGAGGAATCCTAACCAGAGTGTGGTCACCAGCATCAGAATCAGATAGATGTTTCTAAGACGACCAAACAGCAGGATGGGCACCAAGATCGACACAATGATGATGATGCCGCCCATTGTGGGTACACCTTTCTTTTCCACACCGAAGGGGTCGATGGAAGGGTCGCGCTCGGTCTCAAAGATTTTCCGGCGCTTCATCCATTTGATGAAGTACTCGCCAAACCATGCCGAAAGCAGTAGTGACAGTATGAGTGCCAGCAGCGAACGGAAGGATATGTAGCTCCACATGTGAGAGCCGGGAATGTTGAATTGCTCTAAGAAGCGAAAGATGTAGTATAGCATCGTTATTGATTTAAGATTTCTCTTACCACCTCACGGTCATCGAAGTGGTGTTTCACGCCTTTGATTTCCTGATAGTCCTCATGTCCCTTTCCAGCAATCAGTATAACGTCGCCTTTCTGGGCCAGCATACAGGCAGTCTTGATGGCCTCTTTGCGATCAACGATACTGACTACTTTCTTCATCTGTTTGGCATCCAGTCCAGCCAGCATGTCGTTGATGATGTCCTGCGGTTCTTCAAAACGGGGGTTGTCGCTGGTGATAATCACCCGGTCGCTCTGTTTGACTGCTTCCTGTGCCATCAGGGGGCGCTTGCCTTTGTCGCGGTTGCCGCCAGCCCCACAGACGGTAATCACCTTGCCTTCTTTTCCGTCCAGTACCTCATGAATGGCTTTCAGCACATTGTCGAGTGCATCGGGTGTGTGAGCGTAGTCGACGATGGCCGTCACTCCCTCTTCCGAACGGATCGGTTCCAGTCGGCCAGCCACGCTCCTCAGTGTGCTCATCACCACCAACACGTCTTCGGGCTGTTTGCCAAGCATGATGGCAGCACCATAGACGGCCAGCAGGTTGCTGACATTGAACTTGCCGATGAATTGGACGCCTACCTCATGGCCATCGATTTCCAAGTACATGCCCTCAAAGTGGCATTCTACGATACGGGCTCTGAAGTCGGCCATTGAACAAATGCTATAGGTCTTGACCGTAGCTTTGGTGTTTTGTACCATGAACATACCGTTTTTGTCATCGGCATTCGTGATGGCGAAAGCATTCTTTGGCAGCATGTCGAAGAAGGCTTTCTTGGCATCGCGGTAGTTCTCCACCGTCTTGTGGTAGTCCAGATGGTCGCGTGTCAAATTGGTGAATAAACCTCCGGCAAACTTCAAGCCGCCGATGCGCTTTTGAGCGATGGCATGGCTGGAGCACTCCATGAATACATATTCGCAGCCAGCATCTGCCATTCGGCGCAGCAGACGGTTCAGTTCGATGGGGTCGGGCGTTGTGTGATCGGCAGGGATGGCTTCACCCTCGATGTAGTTGCATACGGTGGAGAGCAGTCCGCACTTGTGTCCCATCTTGCGGAACATATAATATAATAAGGTGGCGATGGTCGTCTTTCCATTAGTACCAGTTACGCCCACCAGTTTCAAATGTTCTGAGGGGTTGCCTTGGAAAGTAGTGGCCACTATACCGGCAATGTCTTCCGTTGATGATACTTGTACGAAAGTCACTTTTTCCCCCTGAGTACTGGCATATTGCATTGCATCGTCAGGCAATTCTTCGCATAAGATGGCTGCCGCTCCCTGCTCAATAGCTTTGCCGATATACTTGTGCCCGTCTGTTTGTGTGCCTTTGATGGCCAGGAACAGGTGTCCTTCCGCAATGCAGCGTGAGTCGATGTTGACATCGACAATCTCTATATCTGTATTGCCAACCACTTTGGTGGTCTTAATGTTTTGCAGAATCTCAGATAGTTTCATATCGCGTACCTAATATTATATGTCTATTGTAAAATTAGTTCACAGAGCATTCCGTCATGGATGGGTGCGCCATAGGCAATGCTTTGTCGGGTGACGTGACCCGTGCCTCGCAGCTTTACTTTCAGTCCGTTCGACTCCAAAATATAGATAGCATCGCTGGCTCCCATACCCGTCATGTCTGGCATTACTTGGCTGGACAGTTTTTCTTCTTTGAGTTGAACACTTTTCTGGTCGTTGGATGCCTTGCCCCAGATAGGATTGCCGTTGGCATAAGAACCGCCCCAGCCACCGTTCGTCTGAATGTTCAGCTGATTCAGCACGTAGTCGGCAGCCAGCACATTGCCGTTCTTTACGTCGGGCACCAAAATAGATCTCTCGTCACGTGCATCTTCTACACGAAGCTTCAGATATTGAGCCATCACCCCTTCAGAAATCTGGTGGAACACTACGCCGGCCATGCCACCGCCCGATGCTGGCAGTCCAGGCTTTTTCAGACAGACGATACAGGTATAGCGAGGATCTTCGGCCGGAAAGAAGCCCACAAACGAGAGCCAGTACCACATGGTTCCGTTCTTATAGCCGGCACCGCCTTGCGATACCTGCGCTGTACCGGTTTTACCGGCAACCTTGAACGAACGCGAACCTGCCTTACGACCCAGTCCCTGACTGACTACGTGTTCCAAAATGGTCTGCATGGTCTTGATAGCCTGTGGCTTGGCAATCTGCTCTTTGAGCACTTCCGGCTGGGTCTCATAGAGCACCTGTCCGTCTTTCACCACCTGTTTCACAAAGCGTGGGCGCATCATTTTTCCATTGTTGGCGATGGCGTTATAGAAAGCCACAGTGTTGATGGGGGCTATTTGTGTCTCGTATCCGATGGACATCCAGGGCAGGGTGGTCTTACTCCAATATTCAGCCTTGTTGGTGGTCTTGGTGTTCGGCATGCGAATCTTGGGCGTCAGATAACCGACGAGTGGCAGACCAAGGTCTTCATGGATACCTACACGGTACAAGCCTTTTACATACTTTTCCGGGTGATCATGGTAGAACTTGTCAATGACATAGCTCACACCAATATTTGAACTCACCTCCAGCGTACGGGCCACATTGATGTCGCCGTAGCCGCCGCGATACCAGTTGTGGTCTTTCATGTTGCTGCCGTGCATGTTCATAATGCCATTACCTGTGTGAATGACGAAACTGGTGTCAACCACACCGTCGTCGAGTGCCACGAGGAACGAGGCAGTCTTGAATACTGATCCTGGCTCGCAACGGTAGCTGATGGCGTGGTTCACTGTCTCGTGGTATTCGCCGTCTTCGCATTTTGTCATGTTGACGATGGCTTTTACGTCGCCCGTCTTCACCTCCATCAGAATCGCTACGCCCATCGAAGCATTGTCTTTCTTCAGCTCTTCAACAAGTGCGCGCTCTGCCATGTCCTGCATACCAACATCAATAGTTGTCACGATGTCGGCACCGTCGATGGGCGGTGCCACGGTGACTTTCACAAACTTGTTGCGCACTTTCTGGCGGTGTGCAATGCCATTTGTTCCGCGCAACACAGAGTCGTAAGACAACTCAATGCCGCACTTGGCGGAGTCTATGGCACCGAACATGGTGCCAACGGTGCGCTGAGCCAGTGAACCGAACGGATGTCGACGGGCATTGTACTGCTCCACATGGAAGCCTCCCTTTCCGGGCGACAGGCATAAGATGGGAAGTTTGCTCACTTCCTTATAGGTTCCGTAGTCGATGCGTCGGGGCCAGATAGGCCAGTGGCGTGCACCCTTCGAACCGTCTTTCATCACCTTTTTCTTGCCGGTCAGCAAGTGCTCTTTGAATTCTGCGGCTGTTCTGGAAGGGAATATCTCGTGCAGCCCGTTGCATAGGCTGTCAATGTTTTGTGCCCAAAGAGTGTCCAGCTTGTTGATGGCAGCGGTGTCGACAGGTACGTCTTTTTGTTTGCCTGGCTGGAAGTCCATGAAGATTTTGTATTCAGGTATACTTGAGGCCATGAGCTGACCATCGCAGCTCAGTATGTTGCCGCGTGCAGGCTTCTCGCTGATACTGTCGTTTTTCATCTTCGAGGCCACCTCATCCCAGTAGCTCTTCTCTACTGTCATGGTCTTGGCGGCCTTGAAAACAACAAGGATACCCACCAGACTCAAGATGCCTGCAATGGCCAAATAGCGAGGTAAAACTTTTTTGTTTTCGAACTTGCTCATCTCCTAATCTCCTAATCTTCCAGTCTCCTAAACATCTAAACTCCTTCACTCTACGCACGTCATTTCCCCTCGCGTACATATATTTTATATGGGGGTTGATTGCTGGCATGCAGCATGCTGTCCTTGTTGGCTCGCAGAATCTCGAGTACTTGACTCTCACGGCACCGCTCAGTCAGGTTGCTTGAACTCGACAGGGCCTTGTATTTCGCATCGGTCAGTTCGCTTTCCAGTTGTGCAATGTCAATCATGTCTTGTTGACATTGGTATCTGAAAGCTACATAGACGGTCAGAAACAAGGCAATTAGCAGACATAGCCACACCTGTCGTCTCACCATCTGTGCCGATAGGATGTCGCCGCCAAGAATTTTTCGCAATGTCAGCGTACTGGCAGGTGCGTCATCGTCCTCGGTGACGCTCTGTTTCAGTTGCTGAAGAGTTGAAGTTTCTTGCACCTCTTCTGCATTCATCTGCTCTTGTTCCTTGTCAATGTCTTTTTTACTCATTTCCTTTTGTCGTTATTCTTGCGCCTTTTCTGCGATTCTCAGTTTTGCACTTCTGCTGCGAGGGTTGCGTTGTATCTCTTCTGCTGAGGGCTCAATGATCTTGCTGTTCACCGTTCTCAGCGGTGCCTTGCTGCGCCCGAAGAAATCCTGTTCCACCTTTCCCTCTGCGTTGCCGGCGCGCATCATGTTCTTGACGATGCGATCCTCCAGCGAGTGATAAGTAATCACGCTCAGTCGGCCACCGGGCTTGAGCAGTTGCTGTGCGCCGTATAGCATCTCCTTCAGAGCTTGCATCTCGTGGTTCACCTCGATGCGGAGTGCCTGGAACAGCCGTGCCATGTCTTTCTTCAATTGAGAATTTGTAATTGACAATTGAGAATTGTCTTCAGCAGTGGCCTCTATGCCCAGTGCCATCAGCAGGTCGCCCGTAGTGTTGATGCGCTTGTTCGCACGGGCTTTCGCGATGCTCTTGGCTATGCGGCGGGCCTGTTTCAGTTCTCCGTAGAGGTAGAATACGTCGGCCAGTTGCTCTTCGCTGTAGTCGTTCAGCACGTCGGCTGCCGTCGTACCCGCCCGTTTGTTCATGCGCATGTCGAGAGGCGCGTCAAAGCGGAATGAGAATCCTCGGGTCTCATCGTCGAAGTGATGGCTCGAAACACCCAGGTCGGCCAGCAGCCCGTCTATATGATCCACCTCGTAGTAGCGCATCCAGTTCTTGATATATCTAAAGTTGCTACGAACGAAGGTAAATCTATCATCGTCAACAATATTTTTTTCAGCGTCGGCATCTTGGTCGAAACTGTACAGTCGACCGTTCGGTCCCAGATGCTTCAATATTTCGCGCGAGTGGCCGCCGCCACCGAAAGTTGCATCCACATAGATACCGCTTGGCTGGATGTTCAATCCGTCAATGCTTTCCCGCAGGAGTACGGGAACGTGATATGTTTCAGCAGTGGTTATCATTGTGTAGCGTTATTCTTGCTTGCTCATGATCGCTTTCAAGCGAGCGGCAAAGTCGGTCTGTGACAGGAATGGCTTTTCAGTCTTCTCAGCGGCCCAGATTTCGATGGTGTCGTTCATGCCGATGAAACGAACGGCTTGGTCAATGCCGGCGGCCTGTTGCAGTCGACGGGAAATCAGAAAGCGGCCGTTGCCGTCGAGCGACAGTATCTCGGCTTGGGCCATGAATTCGCGAAGCACCATCTGCTCGTCCTCGTCCCATTCAGACACCTTTGCCGTTATCTCGTCAAGACGGCGGTTCCATGCACTCTCAGGATAGAGCACCAGACATTTGCCATGCACATCAGTGCGCAGCACCAACTGCTCCTCGCCAGCAGCTTGCAACTGCTTGCGGAAGGTGGCGGGCAGGAAAACACGTCCCTTAGCGTCGGTCTTAGCTTCTATATTACCTAAAAATCGCATGCGAACTATAAATAAGAAGAATCTTCGGTGCAAAGTTATATATTTTTCCCCACAATCCCCCACAACTCCCCACAAATTTTGTATTAAAAATACTAAAAAGATAGATTTTCTGTGATTAATTAAAAGAATTGTCGTATTTTTGCAATTCCTAAATGTGAATATGGCATCATGGAGGTAATAACCGAGAAAACAATTGACATTAAGAAAATACTAAAGAGCAAGATGGGGTCGAAGGCAAAATGGGTGCCTTCTCCTGTTGTTTGTTGGCTCAGACATATCATTCACGAGGATTTTCTTAATACATTCCTATGGCAGGCTCGCGACTTGAAAGGCACACCGTGGCTGGAAGCTTGTCTGGAGTATCAGGGAGTAACTCTTGAAGTTGAAGGTCTTGAGAATCTTCCTTCAAAAGATGATCCTAAGCGATATACTTTTGTTTCCAATCACCCTTTGGGCGGTATTGACGGCGTGGCTATCGGCTCAGTGATAGGTAAGCACTATGACGATAATTTCCGTTATTTAGTCAACGATTTGCTGATGAATCTGCCTGGTCTGGCACCACTCTGTATTCCCATTAACATGACGACTAAGAAAAGCCGTTCCTTCCCTGAAGTGATAGAGGCTGGCTTCCAGAGCGATCACCATATATTGATGTTTCCTGCCGGCCTGTGTTCCCGTCGGCGCAACGGCATTATTCGTGACTTGCCGTGGAAGAAGACATTCATCTCGAAGAGCGTGGAGTATCAGCGCGATGTGGTTCCCATTTATTTTGAGGGCCAGAATAGCAATTTCTTCTATCGCCTTTCCAATTTCAGCGACCGCTATGTGAAGAAAATAAATTTAGCCATGCTCTTCCTGGTCGATGAAATGTACAAAAACAATGGTAAAACCTTCCGTATAAAATTTGGGAAGCCCATTCCCTGGCAGACCTTCGATCAGACAAAATCGCCGATGGAATGGGCAGAATTTGTAAAAAATAAAGTCTATTCTCTATCATAGCAAGACATGGAACAACCCATTATCGCCCCCATACCTGTAGATATGCTCAAGCGGGAACTGACCCCTGAGCGCCAGTTGCGAATGACCAATAAGAGCCATAACGAAATCTATATTGTGACGGCTCACAATGCTCCTAATGTGATGCGTGAGATTGGCCGACTGCGTGAGATTGCTTTCCGCGAGGCCGGCGGAGGAACGGGAAAGGAATGCGATATTGATGAATTCGACACTTGTGAGAACTGCTATAAGCAGCTTATAGTGTGGAATCCTGAGACCAATGAGATTGTTGGTGGCTACCGCTATCTGGAGGGAACGAAATGGGAGATGGATGAACACGGGCAGCCCAAACTGGCAACCAGCCACATGTTCCACTTCTCTGAGAAGTTCTTGCGCGACTATATGCCTTACACCATCGAGCTGGGGCGTTCTTTTGTCTCGCTGCCCTACCAGTCATCGCGCATGGGCGCTAAAAGCCTGTTTGCCTTGGATAATTTGTGGGATGGCTTGGGTGCACTAACTGTCATCATGCCCAACGTGAAATACTTCTTCGGTAAGATGACCATGTATCCCAGCTATATACGTGAGGGACGCGACATGATTCTCTATTTTCTAAAGAAGCATTTCGATGACAAGGAGAACCTTGTCATCCCGATGAAACCGCTGAAAATTGAGACTGATGAGGCTGAACTGGCCAAAATGTTCTGCGAAGATGACTTCCGTGCAGACTATCGCATTCTGAACCGTGAGGTGCGCCGTTTAGGCTATAATATTCCGCCGCTGGTGAATGCCTATATGAACCTGTCGCCCACCATGAAACTCTTTGGCACAGCTATCAACTATGGCTTTGGCGATGTCGAGGAGACAGGCATCTTCATTGCAATGGACGAGGTGTTAGAGGAGAAGCGTGTCCGCCACATCGACTCTTTCATTAAAGAGCACCCCGAAGCACTCAAGATTACGAGTGGTGCCGGCAAGGTAATCTATCGCGACAACTATTGATATCAGCCGAAAATGTTTTTTTTTGATGTAAGCTGAGGTCCTATTTCGGCTGTTCGGCTTCAAATCTGTCGATGGCTCCGGTCAGCGTGTTGAGCCACAGGTGTGTGGTGTAGTGCTTGTTGAACAGTTCGCCACTCAGCAGTTCCACATTGCCGAATTGCCCTGCAGGAAATTCTTTCTTTGACAAGACGTTCCGTCCTTGGTAGATGGTGGCTCGCATGCGTCCGGCTACATTGATGTAGACACCGCTCTCCGGCTGTTTCTTTTTCTTGGCGTTTGGAATCTCGCTGACGGGTGGAACCGTTTTCAAGTCTTCCACGGTGATGTAGTATGGTTCGCCCGACAGGTCGTCGGCATCCACCATTCCCCTTCTTTGCGACAGTCGGAACAGTACTTGTTTGTCCATTGCTCCGTCAGGAATCACGGTGAGAACGACCTCTGTGGTGTCTTTCACCGTTGTGCCGGCAAACAGTTGCGTCAGTGCACGATCTTGTTGCTCCAGCCTGTCCAGCATCATCTTCATTTGTGCCCCGTCGTTGGGCATGAAGTCAGCTTGTCCTTTGATCAGCAGATTTCTGTTCTCGCGCAAATCGTAGATTTCACGGGCAGTCAGTTCCGCCATTTTTGCCGAGCTGCCGGCAGCAATGATTTCCTCGTTCATGAATTGTCGCGGATTCAAGGGCTTTTCTTTTGGAGAAGCCTTGAAGGGTGCAGGCAGTTCCTGGTCCTTCCCCTGCGCATTGATGGCCAGTAAGCGTCCGTCTTCACTCAGTGAGAAGTTGGCAGCCACGGTCTTTGCGTTGAACTTCACTACGTATGCCTTCGTCGTGTCGGCCACGGCAAAGGGCGTTTGGCTGACGCTGACAACCCTATAGGTGGTGCTGGGCTCTTGCGATACGTCCTTCAGGCGCAGGTAGCGCATGGCATAGTTGCTGAAGTCGCCTGGCGTATAGACGCTTTTCTCAATCAGTATGTTCACCTGTATGGCCGTCTTTGGCAGGAAGTAGACGGCTCCTTCGGCAGTAATGCCTGGACGATAGTCGGTAAGATCTGTTTGAGCCATGCTGGCAGACAGTCCGCAGCAGCAAAATAGTAAGGCGAAGACTTTTCTTTTCATATAGATGTGTTCCTTATGTTCTTTTTTTTGTTTTTCAGCCTGATGAGCATTCTTTTTCAGCCTGATGAGTATTCTTTTTTTAGTTTTTCAGTCTGATGAATGCCTTGGGCAGATAGTTGATCAAGTCGCTGGCAATCAGACTCTCCTGTCCCAGCTCGCGTGCAGCCAGATCGCCGGCCAGTCCGTGCAGATAGACTCCCAGAACGCAGGCCGCCTGTCGGTCGTAGCCATTGGCCAGCAGACCGGTGATAATGCCTGTCAGCACGTCGCCGCTGCCGGCTGTTGCCATGCCGGCATTGCCCGTGGTGTTGAAGACGATGTGTCCGTCGGGCATGCAGATGGCGGTGTGCTGTCCTTTCAGGATGACGTAGCCCTGCAGTCGTTCTGCCAGTTCGCGTGCTTTGGTCAGACGCTCATAGGAGTCAACGCATTTTCCTTCAATCCGTTCCAGTTCTTTGGGATGCGGTGTCAGAATGATACCCTTGGGCAGTTGTTGCAGCCAAGCCCGTCGGTTAGCCAGGATGTTCAGTGCATCAGCGTCGACCACCAGTGGGCACTGTGTGCGTCGCAGCTGGGCTATCAGCGTGATTGATGTCTGTTCGCTGGTGCCCAGTCCCGGTCCGATGCCCACCGCCTGATAGTCTTCTGTGGGTACACCCTCGCTGAAGGTGGTCTCTTCGTGGTCTATGCTGACGATAGCTTCCGGTACGGCAGTCTGTATGATGGGCACATTGCGTTTGGGCGTGTGCAGTGTCACCTTGCCCACGCCAGATCGCAGACAGGCTTTCGTTGCCAGGATGGCAGCACCAGCCATGCCGTAGCTGCCGGCAATGATCAGTGCATGTCCCATCTCGCCTTTGTGGGCAAAGCGGTTGCGTGGCCTGAGCAGTTGTCTCATCTGCTCTTCTTCCAGCAGTGTGTAGTGGGCATCCATCTTGTTGATGCCTTCCTGGCTGAGGCGTATGTCGAGAATGCGCAGTTGTCCGATGTAAGCTTGATTCTCGGCGAAGAGGAACGACAACTTGATATGTCCGAGCGTTAAGGTCTGGGTAGCGCGGATGATGTTGGCGCTGACGTTGTAGGTGTTGTCTTCCGTCATCAGCCCCGATGGTACGTCGATGCTGACGACATCGGCCTTCGAGGCGTTGATATATTTCACCAGCGCGGCAAAGCCGCCGGCCAGCGGCTTGTTCAGTCCCGAGCCGAACAGTCCGTCGACCACCAGCATGCCCTGTTCCAGTTTGGGTGGGTCGAACTCTTGTGTGATTTCAGTCAGCAGGGGCATGCCCTTCTTGTCGCACAGGCGTTTCTTGTTTTCTGTGCAGTCGGCCGACAGGTGTCCTGTGATATTGAAGAGATAGGTCTGCACCTGATAGTCCTGTTCTATCAGCATACGGGCAACGGCCATTGCGTCGCCACCATTGTTGCCCGGTCCGGCAAAGACCACCACGGGTACTGTTCTGGGCCATCGTTCGGTGATGGCTCTTGTCAGTGTGCGTGCTGCCCGCTCCATTAAATCAATCGACTTGATGGGTTCGTGCTCAATGGTGTATTTGTCCAGTTCGCGTATCTGGGTGCTCGTAAATATCTTCATAGCGTCGACAAAAATACAAAACTTTTGTAATAATAGGAAACAATTGGACTTTAAAAAATGTTTTTTGACACGTTTTTTGTCCGCATGTTGACAAATCTGTTTCTATTCAACTCGTATGATATGGTCGCAATAGTCAACAACAGCCTGCCGGTGAGTGACGAATATGACCGTGCGCTGCTGGTTGCGCAGCAGGTTGTCAAGCAGTTGCCGCTCGGTGTCGGCATCCAGTGCGCTGGTGGCTTCGTCGAGCAGGATGATGCTGCCCGGGCGCAGCAGTGCCCTGGCGATGGCGATGCGCTGTGCCTGTCCTTCCGACAGTCCGCCGCCTTGTTCGGCAAATGTGGTGTCTAGTCCGTCGGGCAGTTCGAGAGCGAACTGTGCGCAGGCTGTTTGCAGCGCCTCCGTCATCTGTTCGTCGGTAGCGCCGGGGGCACCTATGCGCAGGTTGTCGCGCAGTGTGCCGCTCAGCAGGGTGTTGCCTTGCGGTACATAGACGAAGTTGCAGCGGTGGAGTGGGGTAAGGGCCTGTTCATGCTCGCCGTTGTAGATGGCTATTCTGCCTTGCTGTGGTGCGATGAGCGCCAGCAGCAACCTGATCATGGTGGTCTTGCCAGAGCCTGTCTCGCCCAGGATGGCTGTGCAGGTGCCGGGGGCAAAGTCGTAGGTGGCGTTGACAACGGTGGGCAACGGGTTCTGCGGATACTGATAGGTCACGTTCTCGAACCTTACGCCGCAGGGCGCTTCCAGCAGGTGCGCGTCGCCTTGCAACTCTTCGGGTATCTCCTCCAGTTCCATCAGTCGTTCTGCCGAAGTGAACACGCTGACGAATGCCGGTGCCAGCTTGGTCAGGTCGCGTGCCGGTCCCTGTATGCGGTAGACCAGCTGCAGGAAGGCCGTCATGGCTCCGAAGGTGATGGTGCCGTCGTGCAGCCGCAGCAGTCCCCATAGGAAGGCAATCAGATAGCCCAGTGAAAAGCCTGTGTTCAGAAACAGGTTCGACGTGACGGAGAAAGCCGTGCGTCTCTTGACGCGCTGCCTCAGCTCCGACTGGCTGTCCTCCAACCGGTCCAGCATCTGTTCGTCGGCCTCCATCGTCTTCACCAGCATGCGGTGCTGCATGGTCTCGGTCAGCACGCTCTGTATCACGCTGTCGCTTTCGCGCACCTTGCGGCTGAGCTGTCTCATCTTGGCAATGTAGAAGCGGCTCAGCAGGATGAAAATGGGCAGGATGCCCACGGTCACGATGGCCAGCCAGGTGTCCATCTGCAACAAGTAGAAGAAGGCACCGATGAACATGGCAATCGTTGAGATGGTTGACGGCAGCGTCTCGGTCAGGAAGTTCACCACGTGGTTAACGTCGGTTTGCAGACGGTTGATCACGTCGCCTGAATGCATGGCTTCGCGTCCGCGCCATTCCGAGCGCAACAGTCGGGCCAACGTGTGCTGCTGCATGCGGTTGCGGGCTCTGACACCCAGTATGTTCTTGATCCAGACACGCGAGATGCCGATGGCAAACTCGCACAGCACGAGAGCCGCCATGATGCCCACGGCACCGTAGATGGAACCTTCGCGGGCTCCAGAACCAATGTCGATGGCGCGCTGCATGGCCCATACGGTCAGCAGGCTGATGGCCACTCCCAACAGACCGATGGTGGCATTCAGCGTGGCCTGCAGGCGGTTGCCTTTCCATACGTTCCACAGCCATGCGACCATCTGCCGTATGGTGAACTTATTGTCTGTCGTTTGAAAAAAGTGCCGTATATTCAATGTTCAATTCATCTTAAGTCTGCTCCCCACATCATCTTCTCGCGCAGGGTGGCGAAATAGCGTGTGCCGCTGCGCTTCACGATCTTGGCTGAATAAGGCGCGCGCGACAGCCGGAGCGTGGTGCCTTCCGGCAGTTTGCACGACCTGCCGTCGATGCCCACCAGGAATGTGTGACTGCGGCTGCTGACGGTCAGCTCTATCTGAGCCGTGTCGGGCAGTACGATAGGGCGCACGTTCAGTGAATGCGGCGCAACGGCAGTCATCACGATGACCCCCGTTCGCGGCACGATGATAGGCCCTCCGTTCGACAGCGAGTAGGCCGTAGAGCCCGTCGGTGTCGACACCACCAGTCCGTCGGCCTGATAGGTAGTCAGGTATTCGCCGTTGATGCTGGCGCGAATGGAAATCATTGATGCCGTGTCGCGCTTCAGTATCGACACATCGTTGAGCGCACACTCGTTGCCTTCAATCGGTTCGCCGTTGGTCTCTACACGAATCAAGGCGCGGCTCTCCACCGAGTAGTCGCCGTGGAACAGCGCATCGATGGTGTCTTCAATGTCGTTCACGCTGGTGTCGGCCAGAAAGCCCAGCCGCCCCATGTTCACGCCCACGATGGGAGTCTCTGTCGGTCCTACCATGCTGGCAGTCTTCAACAGCGTTCCGTCGCCGCCCATGGAGATGGCAAAGTCTGCATTGATGTCGGCCAGACTGACAAACTCGGTAAAGTCGGGCGAGTCAGTGAAATCCTGGAAGGCAGAGCTCAGGAATGTGTAGTATTCCTTTTCAATGAATATCTTTGCACCGTGATTGCGCAGACTGCTCAGTACCGACCGGATGGCAATCGACTTGTGCTGTTGATAGACATTGCCGAAAAGGGCGAAACGAAGTGTTGACATATACCTTATTATATTTTATCGGGTGCAAAGGTAATGATTTTCCTTTAAATGCGCAAATAATAAAGGAATGGATGTCAATGAAAGTTTAAATGAAAAGTGGTTAACAATGAATCGTTTTACAAACTCGTCGACTTTGTTGAACAAACTCGTCGACTTTGTTGAACAAACTCGTCGACTTTGTAAGATGGTTTGCCGTCGGTTGTTTTCTGTTTCGTAAAAAAATACAATCAAAATCACGGTTTATTCCGTTTTTCTTCGTACATTTGCATCACAAAGAATCAGTAATAGAAAAAAGTAAGCAAATGGCAAAAGTTTATGTTTTCCTGGCCAACGGCTTCGAAGATGTCGAAGCGTTGATTCCCGTCGACGTGTTGCGTCGCGGTGGCATAGAAGTGGTAACCGTCAGCGTGGTCGACGATTCCCAGGTGGTGGAGACGGCTCATCGTGTGCGCATTGAGGCAGACCGGATGTTTGCCGATTGCGACTTCAGCGATGCCGACCTGCTGATGCTGCCGGGCGGAATGCCTGGGGCCAGCAACCTGAACAGTCACGACGGCGTGCGCAGTGCACTGCTGAAACAGCATGCTGCAGGCAAGCGGGTGGCTGCCATCTGTGCCGCTCCGCTGGTGCTGGGCGGACTGGGCATCCTGCGCGGCAAGCGGGCCACCTGTTATCCAGGCTTCGAGCAGACGCTGGAAGGCGCTACCTATACGGGTGACCTCTGCACCGTCGACGGCAATGTGACCACTGGTGAGGGTCCTGCTGCTGCCTTCCCCTTTGCCTACGCCCTGCTCTCGCAGCTGAAGGACGAACAGACGGCCCGGCAAGTGGCTGTGGGCATGCGATATGCACACTTAATGGAGCGCGAGTGATGGATTATGTAATCATCGTGGCAGGCGGCAAAGGCCTGCGAATGGGTGGCGACATTCCCAAGCAGTTCTTGCCAGTGGCAGGACTGCCGGTGCTGATGCGTACCATGCTGCGCTTCCGCGAGGCGCTGCCCGAATTGCAGATTATCCTGGTACTGCCCAAGGCTCAGCAGGAATACTGGCGAGGCCTGTGTGCTGCCCATCAGTTTAACATCGACTACCTGTTGGCCGATGGCGGCAAGACACGCTTCCACTCCGTTCAGAGCGGACTGGCGCTCGTGCCCGACGATGCTGAGGGCGTGGTGGGTGTTCACGACGGCGTGCGCCCCTTCGTGTCGGTAGAGGTCATCCGCCGTTGCTATGAGGAGGCTCGCACGGCGAAAGCCGTCATTCCCGTCATTCCCGTTGTGGAGACCTTGCGCCACGTCACCGAGGGCACCAAGCCGCGCGATGAATACCGGCTGGTGCAGACACCCCAGTGCTTCGACATCCAGTTGCTGAAGGCTGCCAATAGTCAGCCCTATCGCGACTCGTTCACCGACGATGCCTCGGTGGTGGAGGCCTACGGACATGCCGTCACACTCGTAGACGGCAACCGCGAGAACATCAAAATCACCACCCCTGCCGACCTGCTCTTAGCTGAATCATTGTTGTAAAAATTGGACATCCTCTCACAAGACATCATGTACTTGCCGGGCGTAGGCCCTAACCGCAAGAAAATGCTGAGTCAGGAACTCGGCATAGAGAGCTATGGCGATTTGTTGGAGTACTATCCCTATAAGTATGTCGACAGGAGCAAGGTCTATGAGGTGCGCGAGCTGACGGGCGACATGCCCTTCGTGCAAGTGGTGGGACATATCCTGAGTTTTGAGACCTTCCCGATGGGGCCGCGCAAGGAACGGGTGGTCGCCCACTTCAGCGACGGCACGGGCATCATGGATCTGGTGTGGTTCAATGGCGGAAAATATGCCAAGCAGAACTACAAGATAGGCAAGGACTATCTGGTCTTCGGAAGACCGTCGGTGTTTAACAACCGCATTCAGGTGCAGCATCCTGACATTGATGATGCAACGAAGGTGGACACGACGGCGATGGGCATGCAGCCCTACTACAACACGACGGAGAAGATGAAGAAGGTGAACTTCAACTCGCGTGCGGTAGAACGACTGACCAAGACGCTGCTGGAGAAACTGAAAGAGCCGCTGCCTGAGACTATCATCCCTGACATACTCGCCAGCCGTCATCTGATGTCGCGCGACGAAGCCCTGCGTACCATTCATTATCCGCAGAATGCACGCGATCTGGAGCGTGCCCGTCTGCGCATGAAGTTCGAGGAACTCTTTTTCGTACAATTAAATATATTAAGGTATGCAAGCGACCAGCGGCGCAAATATCGCGGCTATGTGTTCAATCGCATAGGAGAGCTGTTCAATACCTTTTATAAAGAGAACCTGCCTTTCGAGTTGACCAACGCCCAGAAACGGGTGATTCGCGAGATACGGCAGGACACCTGTTCGGGTCGGCAGATGAACCGTCTGTTGCAAGGCGATGTAGGTTCGGGCAAGACTCTTGTGGCACTGATGTCGATGCTTATTGCACTTGATAATGGCTATCAGGCCTGCATCATGGCACCCACGGAGATTCTCGCTGAGCAACATCTGCTGACCATCAAGGATTTCCTGAAAGGCATGCCTGTCCGAGTGGAATTGCTCACAGGCATCGTGAAGGGCAAGCGCCGGCAGGAAGTGCTCGACGGCCTGCTCACGGGCGAAGTGCAGATACTGGTGGGCACCCATGCGGTGATTGAAGACACCGTGCAGTTCCAGAAGCTGGGCATGGTGGTGGTCGACGAACAGCATCGCTTTGGCGTGGCTCAGCGTGCTAAGCTGTGGAGCAAGAGCGAACAGCCGCCCCATGTGCTGGTGATGACGGCAACGCCCATTCCGCGCACACTGGCCATGACACTCTATGGCGACCTGGACGTGAGCGTCATTGATGAACTGCCGCCCGGACGTAAGCCCATCCAGACGACACATGTCTTTGACAATCGCATGACCTCGCTCTATGAGGGCATGCGCAGGCAGATTCGTGAGGGGCGGCAGGTCTACATTGTGTTCCCCTTGATCGAGGAGAGCGAGAAATCGGATTTGAAGAATCTGGAACAGGGCTTCGAAGTGCTCCGTGAGGCTTTCCCTGAGTTCCGCCTGAGCAAGGTGCACGGCAAGATGAAGCCTAAGGATAAGGAAGAGGAGATGCAGAAGTTCGTTCGTGGTGAGACGCAGATACTCGTGGCAACAACCGTGATCGAGGTGGGGGTCAACGTGCCCAATGCCTCTGTGATGGTCATCCTCGATGCCCAGCGGTTCGGACTTTCGCAGCTCCATCAGCTCAGAGGCCGCGTGGGGCGCGGTGCCGATCAGTCGTTCTGCATCCTGGTTACTACCTATAAACTCAGTGAGGACACACGCAAGCGCATTGATATCATGTGCGAGACGAACGACGGCTTCCGCATTGCTGAGGCCGACCTGAAACTGCGTGGCCCCGGCGATCTGGAAGGAACCCAGCAGAGCGGTATGGCCTTCGACCTGAAGATTGCCGATATTGCCCGCGACGGACAAGTGGTGCAGATGGCTCGCGACGAGGCCCAGAAAGTGATTGACGAGGATCCCCTGTGCCAATCACTTAAGTATCAGATGCTTTGGAACCGACTGAAGGAATTACGCAAAACCAATGTTAATTGGGCGGCCATTTCTTGACGGCGTAAACGTTTAAGTGTTAAAAGACCCCAAAAAACACGTTCGGTTTGCCGTTTTCTTGCGGTTTTGTATTACTTTTGCACCGTCTATTTGAATAGCCGATATTGTTTTCCATTTGGAACAAGGCTGCTTTTTGATCCTAAAAACATTAACCAAAAAATGATGATTCTTAAGAAAATTAGAAATATTGCAGTTATTGTCGCCACCTCATTTGCCGTGCTTCCCGTCATGGGACAGGACCTGCTGGCCAATCAGGCTCCCATTGATCGCAAGATGAAGTCAGTGGATGCTGAAATGCTGAAGCAGCTGGTTGAGATTGAAGAGTATGACTCGCCTGCCGATGAGTTGTATGAGGACTGGGACAATACCTATGCACACCGCCAGACCGCATTGCCCGATTCGTTCCGCATTGACTTGCGAGACTTCTATATGCCTACCCCGAGCCGCGTGATAACGTCGAACTTCGGTTCACGCTGGGGCCGTCAACACAAGGGCCTTGACATCAAGGTGTATATAGGCGATACCATCCGTGCTGCATTCAGTGGAAAGGTGCGTGTGGTGCGCTACGAAGGACGAGGCTATGGCAAATACGTCGTTATTCGTCACCCCAACGGACTGGAGACCATCTACGGGCACATGTCGAAACAGCTTGTTGCTGAAAATCAGGATGTGAAGGCCGGCGATCCCATCGGACTGGGCGGCAATACAGGCCGCAGCACAGGCTCGCACCTGCATTTCGAGACCCGTCTTTGCGGCGTGGCACTGAATCCTGCCATCATGTTCGACTTTGTCAATCAGGATATCGTGAACGACTTCTATGTGTTCCATAAGGATTCCTACGAGCAGGATGGTCGTCTGGCCACACAGCTTCGTGGAGCCAATGGCAAACACGGCTACGATCCAGCTATGGTGAACAGTCCCAATGTGGGTAAGTCGCATCAGGCTTCCAGCGGTGGTTCTGCTCGCTATCATAAGGTTCGCAAAGGCGAGACACTCTCGTCGATTGCACGTAAGCATGGCACCAGTGTGAAGGCTATCTGCAAGCTGAACCGCATCAGTCAGAACGTTCGCCTGCGTCCAGGACAAATTCTTAAATATAATTAATTTTTTTTACAGCTATTGGGCAACAATGCAGAAAAGACTGTGTTGCTGCTACAACCATTGATTCTTGTCAAGAATTGCTCAACTTTTTGTAAATATTTATTAATTTGGTAGGCTGCTTTTGTGGAAATGACTACTTTTGTAGTGATTTAAGATGATGAGCAACCGCCTTACTACGATATAGCATTACATGATTGCTCTCAACCTGTGAATGTTTAAAAACATGCACAATGTTTAATAAGTGTTAACGGGGGGGGTAAAATGAGAAATTACTTTAAAATATATCTGCTATTTTGCTTCGCTATTGTGTTAGCTGCATGCTCGACCGATAGTGAAACAGCTACAGGAATTGTCACAGACGAGTTGGTTCCAGTGGAATTTTCAACGTCGACAGTTACCCGTGCATCTTCCTCTTATGTGACAGGAACCGATTTTGGCTATCGTTCGCACATAGGTGTATTTGCTTACTATACTGGTTCGGCGGCATGGTCGTCATCGGCAATACCGAATTTTATGTATAACCAGATGGTGGAGCGTCAAGCCAATGGCAGTTGGCTGTACGCCCCTCTGAAGTACTGGCCAAATCAGCAAAATGACAAGGTGACGTTCTGGGGCTACTATCCCCATGGGGGTACGGGTATTACGGTTGGTGGTAGTAATGCTACTGCCGGACTTCCTGTCTTCAGTTTTGAAGTACAGCCGTATAGCAAAGATCAGGTAGACTTTATGTTCTCTAATATTGTGACTAACGAGATGCATGTTACCAGCGAGCGTACCACAGCAACAAACTATCGTGTAGCACTGACCTTCCGTCATGCGCTGTCGAAAATTGTGCTGAAGGTGGTCGACGATAATGACCAGGATGCGTTCTCTAAGCCCAAGCCTTTGGCGTTTACCGCCACCCTGTCCGGCTGGTACGACCAGGGCGACTGTCGTTCGACAACCTCTAACACCGTTAATTGGAGTAGTAGGGTGCGTGGAGGAACGGAGTTTTCCACCGAAGGAGCTGAGAACGACGCGCAGCGCTGTCTGCTGATGATTCCCGGCAGTCTGCGTGGAACAGGTGAAGATGCTGGCAACGGCACTCTGGATGCTACGTTGCAGTTTCGCTATATCCTGAATGGCGTGCCGTTCTTTTCCGACGTGTGTCACTTGAATGCTACGGGCACGTCAACGCCAGAAGATGATTCTGACGACCTTGATGAATGGGAGGCAGGCAAGACCTATACCTATACCTATCACGTTGACCAGCGTGGTAATTATTTGAGCATTGCGGTCAATCCGTGGTATCAGGTAGGAATGGTGTTTGATAATTGATAATTAATAATTAATTGCTCGTTTCGTAGTGAAACTTGGCATGAAAGAATTGAGAAATTTATATAGTATATTGGTTTTGATGCTTATAGGCTTAATGTCAGCCTGTAGTAGTCATGATGACGAGGGGTTGTCGGTAGTGGGAAGCCGCACGGTCACGCTGCGTATCTTTGTTCCCATGGGTGACGACCTGTCGACCCGTGCTCCTGGCGATCCGGGTGTCAGTTCTTCGCTTTCGGCACCCACCATTGCTTATGTCTTCTTTGTGCAGAATGGTAATGTCGTAACCCTTCGCAATGAGGCCAACGATGCCGACCTGCCCTGTAAGTTCAGTCTTGCTGACGACTTCGGTACGGCAGAGGAAGAAGATTATGCCGGCACGCTGAGCACTACGGATGACCGGGTATGGCGCTTCCCCTCGAAGAAATTCACAGTTACTGACGGCAGCAAGGCGGGTAAGTTCTATGTTGTAGTCTCTAATCGCCCGCTGATGAGTGGAGGTACGGAACTGAGTAATCTCAGCGTAAGCACCGAGGCCGATGTGCTTGCGTTGACTTTCGATCTCAACAATGCTGATGCTGACGAGCAGGCTGCCAATATTGCCGATCTGCCCAACATCTATTCCACGCCTTATAACTATCAGCCCGATGGCAGTACCTACTATGGCACATTGCCAATAGGTGCCGACCATGTGGTTGACCTCATGCTCTACCATGTGGCAGCCCGTGTTGATGTGAAATGGAATGTTGATGCCTCCCTGCAGACCACTCGGAAGGTGAAGACGATGGCTGTTGACCAATTGAAGCTGAAAGGCTGTAAGATCTTCAAGCCGATGGAAAATACTTCTTTAGGCGATAGTCCCTACAGTCTGTCGCTGAAGACTGTTGCTGAGGTGGGCCGCCAATGGTACGGTCGTGCCTCGTTTTATGCCATTCCCTACGTGACGAGCGACCATTTTCCCATGGATTTGGTGGTCGACAATAGTGATGCATCCCATACCACCACTGTGAAACTCAACATGACGGCGGCCGACCTCGTCTTTGTTCCCTGGATACGAGTCAACCTGACCTACGACGAAGAAACTGATTTCACCCAATCAACGTTGAACTTAGGCGACTGATATGCACAAAATGATGATTCTGTTGCGAGTATTCTTCATAGCGCTATTCCTTATGGGAACAGCCATTGTCCGTGCCGATGTGTCTTTGGAACGCTTTGTCAAGACCGACGGTAGTGCTGCCAACGGCGGCACGTCGTGGGACGATGCCTTGGACAATATTCAGGATGCTATCAATAACCTTCGTTCAGCCATGCAGAGTCAGGGCGTACAAACGGGTGCTATCTATGTAGCCGAAGGTACCTATAATCCTACTGAGAGTATCGAGGCTCAGAATTCCAATATTCTGAACACCTCGTTCCTTATCTACGAGGGTATCACTATCTATGGCGGCTATCCTGCTGACATTGCTGATGGTGACGACTATAGCCCCGAAAACCGCGCGATGGAGTCTGATGGACCCGATGTCGACGGCAATGCTGTCTACAGTCCTTGGCACTTCCGTTACAAGACCATCCTCAGTGGCAACCACTCCGGACTCGATATTGAGTTCAACTACAACGCGGTGCGCGGCATGTATGACACTCGTTTTCCCAGTAACAGTTACCATGTGGTATGGTTCGGCACTAAGGGCGAGATTGACCATCCCACCATCAAGGGCCACCGTCAGGGCTATACCGTGCCGGCAGGTGTCGATGGCTGTACCATTGAGGGTGGCTTTGCCTCCAGCAAGGAACTGAAGACCCACGACCACATGGCATACGGTGGCGGTGCTTACATGGTAGAGAATACCTTCCTTCGCAACTGTATTGTTCAGAAGTGTCAGGCTGCCCAGCGTGGCGGTGGTGTCTACCTTGACGGTGGCGGCAGCGTCAGCCATTGTTTCGTCCAGCAGTGTCAAGCTACGGGTGTGGCCATCGCACAGGGCTATGGCGGTGGCATCTGTATCGACTACAACGGTTCTGTCGTCGGATCCTATCTCACCCAGAATGCCTCCCGTATTGGTGGAGGTCTGGCCATTTGCCACACGCCTAATGAATATCCTTTCACTGCCATCAGCCCCTACCAACCGTACGCCACAACCTGCATCATCAGCAATAACACCTCGAATGCCGAGGGTGGCGGTGTCTACCTTGACGAGGGCGGCACGCTGAACCATTGCACCGTGGTGAAGAACCGCTGTACAGGCCCTGATATCACCTACTATGGTCGTCGTCACGGACGTTCCGGTGGTGTCTATGTGCGCAACTGTGGCATGATCTACAACAGCGTGTTCTGGGACAATCGCTGCGCTGCCAACAGCGACATTCAGTTCGCCTCCATCCAGCAGACGGGCGCTGCCACAACGGGCATCGACGTGTTCCACAGTGCTTTCTACCAGATGGATATCACTGACTGGAGCGGTGTGAACAAGTACGATGTCTATTCGCTGACCAACTGGAACCGTCCTCACCGTGCCAAAGCCGAGCATTGCACATGGTTCGAGATGAACCCCACCATTCTCAACCCTCCTGGAAAGCCAGCCAATAGCGGTAGCTTGCTCAACGACCTCTTTGCCGGCATCGACTATGATACGGAGACCTTAGTTCCTAAGGCTGCCCAACTGCTCACCACCTGGCGACCGCAGCACAACTCCTATCTGGCTCGAAAAGGTATCCAGGTGTCACAGAGCATTCACCTCAACAGCGAGTGGATACGACATGCCCATAGCGATGCCGACATCATCGGGGCATCCTACGACAAGGTGTCATCACTTGGAGCCTTGGCCAACAAAGAAGAGACCTACGACTACGCGCTCGTTCTGCCGCAAGGTGAGGAAGGCCGCACCGGGGCAGCCAAGGATACACCAATCCCCACCATGTTCGTCGACTTCCAGCGCGACAACTACCAGTTGTCACAAGACCATGTCTATGAGAATTTCGGTAGGTCTTGGTATCAGCCCGTCATGCAGCTCTCCGATGCCGTCAACTTCTTTGAACGGTATCGCATCAAGGAGGGTGCCGATGTTGACAAATACCGCTTGCCCGATCATGTAGGGGAGGGCGATCCTCAGACCTATACCGTCTATCCTGCTGTGCAGATTCTTATCAAGGAGGGCACTACCACCACTGCCGGTCACGGTAACTATGCTGAAAATGGAGACCTGCGTACGGCTGCTATCCGTCCCAAGAGCAATATGCGCTTCTATGGTGGCTATTCCGACGTGTTGACGCTCACCGACATCTCCGTGCGTAATCCGGTAGAGTATCAGACTATGGTCTCGTCCAACAACGTCAACGACTATAACAACGCCTCTGCTCATGCCTTTGCGCTCATCAACGTGCATGATGTCATTATCGACGGACTGCGCCTGGCCTACGGCAACGCGTCGAATGTGGAGATCGATGCCATCGTTAAGAAGGGTGCCGGTGTCATTGTCAGTAACACCACCATTCCGCAGGCCGACCGCATCGACATGACGGGCAACATTGTGCGCAACTGCGTCATCGCTAACACGCTTGCTCACGACGGCGCTGCTGTCTTTGTCAATGCCGTCGTTCCCAAGACCAATGGTAGCATCGTCCGTGCGCAACTCGACCTGCAAAACACCATCGTGCGCAATTGCACTGCCCTGCAGGACGAGGACATGATGGTGGCAGGCGAATATCCAGGCATTATCGTAGCCGCAGGCAATGCCCTTGTCAATATTGACCACTGCACCATTGCCAACAACGAGGGCTATCCCCTGAAGACTATTTTGGATGCGGGACAGCAGGGGCAGATTGTCATTAATAACTCCGCCCTCTTTGCCAATAGCCGTGATGTGGTGGAGGACCGTCAGCATATCACCGCCTTTGCCGCCACCCTTGGCGACAACATCAGCGGTTCCTACAACATGATTGACAAGGATGCACCCACCAATGCCACCCTTGTTGCCGATGCTACCAACCACTACATCCTCGATGTCAACAGCAGTAGCACCAACTACCCCACGTTCAAGAATCCCTCGTTCAACGTAGGTCACTCTGCAGGTGTCGACCGTCCTCTCTATGGTGGTACCGTCAGCTACGAGCCGCTGAATAAGAACCCGCTCGTCAATGCTGCCGACGATGCCTCTATGGGCAAATATGACCGTACCGATGTCAATCACTTCGACTTCGGTGGTGCCGCCGATGTGGGTGCCGTGGAGAGTGTCAATCTGCCTAAGAAAGGAACTGTGCTTTATGTTACCCAGAACGGTGCGGGAAAGATGGACGGTAGTAGTTGGGCCAACGCCATCAATGGCAATGCCGTCTATCGTGTCGGTGAAACCTTCATCAAGGATGCTGTTGCCGATACCATCGTCACCACCAGGGATCCCCGTTATAAGGGCGGTTACGCCATTGACTATGTGTTCCTGACGGGTACCACTACTTATACAGACAATCAGACTGTTACTAAGCGTCGTGTTAACATCACTGTTGAGAGCGATGGCTCCGAGACCGTCACCGATGGTGGCTCAACGGTTTTGGAAGACCAGGACATCAGCTATGATGTTGTTATGACTAATGGACTCACTAAGATGAAGAATGCTTCTTATCCTTATGGCGAGAAGTCGGGATCTTCGCGTGGGTTCTGGCGTACTAACCTAAGGAATTTGGTGAAAGGGACCAATTATTACACGAAGGGAGATTATGGAAACTCAAATATAAATACCAGCACAAACCTCACCATTGCCAACGACCGTTACGAAGACTATGTTAGTGGTTTGCAGTTTGCTGTGGAGCAGGCAGCTCGCCTAAATAAGGACAAAGCCAAGGAAGATTACGTGCAAGTATGGGTAGGACACGGTACTTACGAGGACTATAAAGGATTTGTGATGCGTGACAAGGTAACCGTCCTTGGCGGCTTCCCCACAGACCTCATACCTGCTCCAGGTGAAAGCGAGCGTCATGCGTTGGTGGCTTTCGAAGTGCCTCTTTCCCGACTGAATGCAAGCCTCGATGGTAAGCAAGCCCAGTACGAGACTATTCTGCAAGTACAGGGAAGTAGGCCATATCAAGCGGATTTCACATTTAATACAAGTGTCAGAAATTACGAGGATAAAGACTGGACAGCATCAGGCAACACGAGTATAACTACTGAGGCTGCGGTTACTATTCCTGTATATTACCGTCGTGAGGCAGGTGGTGAATATCAAGAGGTAAAAGGCGACAACGTAGTAGCCGATCTCACATCGCTTATTCAGAATCCCAGTTTCGAAATCGGTGTAGGGAACATGGGCGATTTGCAAAAAGACGGTTCAAACACCACCGAAGCTACATGGTCAGCTACAAACGCAAAATACGGATGGACAATCAGCAATGGTAGCTATTCGCTGGCAGCAGGAAGTAGTAAATACAATCACGGTGCTCAAATACAGAATAATACCAACTTTGTGTTCTATCAGGACTTGGAAACACTCGAAGAGGGATTCTATCGCATATCGTGTCAGGGATTCAATGCTGATAATGCACAAGGCAATGTAAAACTATTTGCAAATGGTACTGAACGTCCGCTTGCAAGCAGAAAATCAGGTGACAGTGGTATAACGACACTACAGAAGGCCGTTGACAAGATGGCCGATGGCGGTTATGACGAAAACTGGGTTGATGTCTATGTGGGCAAAAGTGGACGCTTGCGCTTCGGACTAAAAGGAGTATATGCAGGAAGCGGATGGACGGTGTTCGACAATTTCCGGTTAGAACGAATTGCCGATTGTACCGTTTCTGAGAGTACGATGACAGGTTCGCGACAAACTCCATCACTCTTGGCAACACATACCACTATCCGCAAGCCGGTATTGTTTATGCCTGATGTGTGTCTGCCTACCTACTGGCCATGTACGGTTAGTAACGATAACTTGAGTAATAAAAATAGAGCATCTAAAAGGGTTAATGGCAATCTTACTGGCGACCCAGGCTCTGGATACAAAGCTTATACAGATGTTTGCTGGGATGGTTTTACCATTAAGAACGGATTTTACTACGACAACTTTGCCAATCGCGACGGTGGTGCCGGTGTCCGAATGTTCGAGGGAGCAAAACTGGCCAACTGTGTCATCATGAATAATGCTACGATGGCAGCTCAGCGTGGGCGTGGCGGTGGTGGCTATTGCGACGGCAAGACATCAGAAGTAGTGGGTTGCTTCTTTATTAATAATGTCAACAGCAGCAAAGGCGGAACTTCTAGGAACAATAACGGTGGTGGTATCTACTTACTTGTAGGAACTTGTTTCAACACGTTATTGGCCAACAACATCTGTCAGGGTACCGATGCCCGTGGTGCTGGTATCTACATCGAATCCGCTACGTTCTTTAACAATACAGTATGCTACAATAACTTGTACAATACCAGCGGAACGATTTACACAAATAGTAGCAACGGTAGTGGCGTACACCAATACACGGGAAACATGGGTGCCCGTCTGGATGTATTTAATACTGTGTTCTATAAAAATTCCGGTAAGGTTATCGGCTGTGTAAACGTTGACAATTTAAACGTATTCAAGAACTGCTATATCCAGTCTGATGTTGAAATACCCACCACAATACAAGACAAGTTTTCCGACTCACGCTATGGAATGTCTCTCCCCAATCCCTTTGAAGAGGGCGAGAGTGCCTCAGCAGAGAACAACTATCGCCTATTGGGTACCTCTTACTGTGTCAACAAAGGCCGCCTGCCAGAGACAGAAGAAGAACGGGCAGTGTTCCCCACAAAGGACGTAGACTTCTCCAATCGTATTCAGGACTGCGGCATCGACATTGGTGCCTACGAGTATGACGGTGCCGTCGACATTAAGCCCGATACCATCACTTTCGCAGACAAGAAGCTGGCAGTCTATTATGTTACACAGAACGGTGTGGAGACTGGTGATGCTTCTGCTTCTTCGCCTGACAATGCCGCCTGTGCCTCAAAGTTGCAGAAAGTGCTCGATGCTGCCGGACGCTATAAGTATGACCTCTATGAGCATCCTGAAAACCATGTAGGCAAGGCCGACTATACCGTCATGGTGGCTTTGGCAGGAAACCCGAAAGGCAATACTTTTGCCTATTCACCCGAACGCTCGGCAATAGATGGTAATGACGATGTGCTGGGCTACTCGCTCATCATTCCACACGGTGTACAGTTGTGGGGCGGCTTCCATAGCGACTTCTATGAAGATGATGGTGAGGGTGGGGTGACAATGTTGCGCGACATTCTGCGCTATCCTACCTACATCAGTGGCGACGTGGTGTCATTGACTGGCGCTACTGGCAATGTCCACCATGTCATCCATTTCACAGATAATCTCTATGATATTTATGAGCGGAAAATGGACGGACAACTGGTCGCAGGCAAATTGTCGGCACTGACTCAGGAGAAAGACCGAGCCGTGCTCGATGGGCTGTTTGTAAAGAATGGACATGCTAATGGTGCGCCTGCCGGCGATGGTTCGGTAACCACAGACATGAATGGTGCTGCTGCCATTGTACCGGGCTTTGCCCATATCCGCAATTGTGTCATCACAGACAATCAGGCAGCCGGCTATGGTGGTGGTCTCTACCTGAAGCCGAAGGCCCTCGTCAGCGGTACTATCATCAAGAACAACACAGGCAAGCGTGGTGGTGGCATCTATGTCGAACAGCCTGCCGGCGATGTGGTCAGCAGTTCGACGTTCTCTTATATTCTCACCTCGACGGTGGTCAATAATGAGGCATCCGAGGTGGGTGGCGGTCTCTATTTCGAGAGCAACCTCAGGGCCAATTCGTCCGTGTTTTGGCATAACAGCGCCCTTGATCGCAACAATGTATCGGGCTGGCAGGTACAGAAGTCGGGCTCCACGTCATCAATATCTTCGGTCAACTATCCCATGGCCTACTGTGGTATCGAGGTGGCACGCTGGGAGGGTGTCAATAACTTGCTCGTGTCAGCCAGCGAGACTGAAGGCGTGCGCTGGGATCATAAGGACTACTACGAGCGTTATTACGATGCCGATGCAAAAGAAAGCATCTACTTTCCCATTGAGATGTCGTCAGTCCTGTCGCGTTCGGGCATGACTTACGACAGCTATCGCAAATACTGCCATGACTTCCCCACATTAGCCACGCTCGACACTACCGATATAGCAGGCTATCAGATTCTTCGCAATGCTGCTGATGTTGAAGTGGCCTACGACAGCGATGCCCCTTATTCCTACATTCGCAAGGCTAAGAACAACGCCCTCATAGAGATGGGAGCACGTGTGGTGAATGCCAACTTTGAGGTGACCTTCGATGCCAAGCACATCATGAAGCGTCTCTACGTGGTGCATACCGAGGATCTCGACTCTAAGAAGGCACGCGAACTGCAGGACAATCTCTATCTCACCAGTGGTACTGACGAGCAAAAGGAAACGGCCAAGATGTATAGCCAGATGGGTTCCTGTTTCGCTAACCCCTTCCACCGACTGGGTGATGCCTTACAGTATATTATTAATGTGCGCAAGGACCCGACGCTGGGCAGCACCTATAAGGATCAGCGTTTTGAGATCTTCGTGACCAATGGTACGTTCTATCCCTACCGTAATGCCTACGGCATGGAAGCTGCCTCGCGCTCTAACACCTTCGTGATTCCTGAGGAAGTGACGCTTGTGGGGGGTGTTGACAACCTGCAGCACTATGGACAGCCAGGTTATGGGCTACAGAATACGTATGCCAAGGATAACGTGGCGGTAGGAGTCAAGCTGAAGTCGTACGATGGTCTGCGCGACTCTACCTACAACTTGAACCTGAGCACCATCAGTACCGACTCAATACGTAGACTGCGCGAGCAGAGCGACTTGAACATGAACAACGTGGTGGAGCCTTGGGAACTGAACAAGCAGACGATTCTTTCTGGTTCAGTGGTGAGCGGTACGGAGAGTAAGAATGCCTATCACGTCATTACGTGCTATTCTGATGCCGACAAACTGGGTAAGCTGCCTACGATGTACAGCGATGTGGCGTGCGAGATTTCTACCGATGACCGTAAACAGGAGAGCCGTGAGTCCATCGCTAAGCGTACCATTTTTCTTGACGGCATTACCGTGAGCAACGGTTTGGCCAACGATATCAGCGAGGAGGACGAGCAGGCTGCCTTCCAGCGTGTCACCTACTTCCGTGGCGGCGGTATTTTCATCGATGGCAACTGGGACCATGTGAGTGAGAATGCGAGCTACATTCCAGAGGTTATTGGTGTTGCAGAGCGCAACATTCCACTGGTGGTGACCAGTTGTCAGTTTCAGGAGAATATGGCGGGCAACGGGGGGGCTATCTATACGAATGGTTCGCTGCTTGTTACGGGTAGCCACTTTGCACAGAACAGCTCGCGTGGCCCTGATACGCCGCGAGACCAGAAATATATTCCGTGGACGGCGGGGGGTGCCATAGCTACCAACTACGACTGTACGGTGGTGAACACCATCTTTGCGAACAATGAGGCGAAGCGTGGTGCACTGCCCATCACTATCAGTGGAGCGGCTGGTGTGGATCGTGCTGACATTCGTCAGGGATTCGGCGGTGTGATTTCTTCTTCTGAGACTTCGACGGTGCATGCCCTGAATTGCAACTTTGTGCGCAATAAGGCGGTGGCCTTCCCTGCTATATACAATTTCTTGTGCCAGTCGGAGAAGAGTGAGCAGGTTGCAGGCGAGTATGTCTGGGAGCGTGGTGACCGCAAGCACTGGGCGGTGAACTGTATATTCTGGGGCAACGAGGCCAACGAGGATGTCAGCGCTGGCGGACAGGTGAATAGTTATGCAGGCAATGCCTCGAACGATCCGGAAACGCGCACCTTGGGCAGTCTGTTTACTGTTGCCGACCCCAGCAAGACGGTGCGCAAGCGTGCCGACGTAGCCAATTTCGGCATTAGCGACCGCTCAGAGGAGGTGCTTTTCTTCTGCGCCTACGAGAAGGACTATGGTCTCGACTCCAAACTTATTGTGGAAGACGATGCGCACAAGGATGCGCACAAGAAGACGGTCGTCAGTACGTGGGACTACTACGAGAAGGGAACTTTTGTTGACGAATATCCCGAAGAGTGGTACGATGGTCCTGTTGGGAAGCGCGTTGTGCATACGAACAACCAGTTGCTTGACTCGAATAATGATGCCCTGGGTGGTCCTAACTTCATACAACCGTCGACGACTGCGGGTATTGAGGGCTATATGCAGAATGCAGACTGGCTGGTGAGCCGTTTGAACCGACTCATTGATACGGGGTGGAGCTATCTGCCTCAGGAGGTCACGGCTCATATGGAGAACCATAATGGTGAAAATGTCGATGTCTTCAGTACAGAGTTCGAACATTACGACGACGGCGACCGTATGGACAACCCGTCGCTGAAGGGATCTGGCATCTACAACTTCTTCTCGCTGAAGTGCGACGAGCTGTATGGTGGCATGGGTATGGCCGATCTGACACCTATTGGTGAGCATGCCCACATGAAGTACGACCAGTTTGGACTGAAGACGGGCATGAATAGCACCATGCGTCGTATCTCCACCTATCCGAAGCAGGGCGAGCAGGAGGTGTTCATTGACATTGGTGTCTATGAGTACCAATACGTGCAGTTGTTTATCCCCGGTAATGCCTACGACGTAATCTGGGTGCGCCCCGACAACCCCTCTGACGGTACTGTTGCCGACGGCACTACGTGGTCACGTGCCACGAACAATGTGCAGCAGGCCATTGACATGCTGATGTCGAGTCACAACAATCACGATAAGGTGTTGAAGGTGCGTGCCGGTGACTATTCGCCTGTCTACCTGACTCACGGACAATTAGCCTACTACATCGAGCACGACGAGAACCCTAACTCTATCCTTTATCCCTCGGCAGTGGCTGCTGGTCAGGAACTGCATGTGGGCAGCATCACCATCCGAGGCGGATATCCCAATGAGGAGGTCTATATGATTCCCGACAAGACGGGCGACTATGACGGCGAGAATGTGCGCGATCCGGAGCAATATCCTACACGCTTCATCATGTCGGGCGCTACTGGCTATGAAGACCGCCCTGAGGTGAAGGAGAACCTTTTCGTGGTGCGCAACATGGAACTGCAGACCACTGTCACCAACTTCATTGCCGAGAAAGAAATCAACAAGCAAGGATATGTTGTGCCAGTAGCCTTTGAAGGCATCACGTTCTCTAACCCCTACGCTCAACATCCGGGAGGTGAGTCGGAAAATCTGGCGGGCGCAGCCATTCTTTATATGCAGCAAGACAAGAAGAGTGGCGGACTTTGTGAGGCTCCTGCTACCAAGGGAGATGTTTGGGAGGTGGACGGCCGTCCGAAACTGCTTATCAAGGACTGTGTGTTCCTCGACAACAGCAACCCCGACAAGAATGGTGGTCTGCCTGTAGCTCCTGCTGTACACATCATGAACGGTGGTGGCGATGCGGTGGTAGCCAACTCGCTGTTCCACAGCAACGGCGGAGAGCCGTTGGTGGGTGTTAACACGAAGGTTGTGAATTGTGCTTTTGCCCTGAATGCCGGACAACTCACGCTGACCAACGATGTTGTTAACGGTACAGGCAGTGTGATGCATAACTCCCTCATCTGGAAAGATGCCGAGGGCAAGACATTGCCCTATAACTTTCAGGTATCAGGCATTCTGGGTAAGAATAATGCCATCTATGGTGATGACGCGCTGAGTGACATACCCGATGCCAACGGAAACGTAACGCTCAGTGCTACTAACAACGATATTTTGCACGGACCAAACTTCATCAATCCGTCGGCCACCGACCCTTGGCAGCGCGACATGCATCCACGTCCCACCGACATTCTGATGAGTAAGGCTGACACGGCACTCTATCACCACATTGTGCCTTTCTATCAAGACGAATCTACCTATATTGTGCGTAGCATGGAGGTGAACGGCGCACAGCGCAGCTCTACCATCCAGACGGTTACACGTTCTCTGCAACCCTACAAAATGGTTACTGTCGACGACTGGAAAACTGCCGAGCTCGACCTGGCCCAAACCCAGCGTTTCCGTGGCAAAGGGTTGGAACGAGGACCTTACGAGGTGCAGGCTGCTGTGCAGCGTGTCTACTATGTGAACCCGTCGCTTATGCCTTCGCCCAATAGCGATGGTGCCACTTGGGAACGGGCGTTCAGTCAGGGCCGTTTGCAGGATGCCATCGATGCAGCAGGTGTCTACTCGGCCACCAATGGCGGCCAGCGTGCCTTTATTTTTGTAAAGGGCGATGGCTACAGTCTCAATGCCCCTGTGCTTGCACGTGATGGTGTCAGTATCTATGGCGGTGTCACCAATACCATAGACTGTGCGGTAGCCAAGCCCATCGTCATTGATGGCGATCATACCTTCAAGGAGGTGGAAATCTTCAACTATATCAACCGTGTACGGGCGGCACGCAATGGCGTGGCTACCACCGACGTGGCCTCGTTGCTGGAGGGCGTGACGGCTGAAGACGACATGACATCGGGATTTCTGCTCGACGGCTTCCACTTTGTCAATCCTGAAGTGACACTTGATGACACACCCATTAAATTGAAGGCTCCGAAGACGGTGTTGCGCAATAGCGTTATATATAATAATAAGGTGGCGGGTGACAAGCCCGTGGTAGACATCACGCAGGGACTGCTCTATAATAGTCTGCTCTATGGCAACGATGCTACAACGCATGTGCGTGTGGGCTCGTCGGCCACTGGTGGCGTGCTTAACTGCACCGTGGTAGCCGACAAGGCAGGACAAACAGCTGTCGCCTCCAGTACTGCCGACAAAGTGGTGAACACTATCACTGCCAATGTCTCTTCTAATCCTGACGGAGATCCGTCGGGCACAGGCACCTTTGCCTACTGCAACACCAAGAGTGGCATGTTCGCTCCTTATCTGCATGAGGGCCGCAACGTCTATGACTATCCTTTCGGTGACCGCCAACCTCTGTGGTATCAGTTGCACGAACTGAGTGAGTGCATCAATGGGGGCACCAATAGTTGGACAAGTTATTTCGGCAATAGTGGCAATGACTTTACTACCCTGTGGGAAGGCCTGACAGGTGATGACACCGACGGTTGGGTGTCTGGCTATAGCACCAAAACGGCCCAGAAGTTTATTGACTTCACGCAAGACCGCGACATCATTGGCAATCCGCGTCTGCTGTTCTCGACCGTAGATCGTGGTGCTTTCGAGACTTGGAGTGTGCCTACCAGTACGGCAGTGGAGGTCACCAATGAGACTGAGACCACTGATGCCGACAGCGACGGACGGCCCGACTGTCCTGTGACCCACTACGGTGGTCACCTCTATCCGCATGTGGGCAGCGTGACGTATGTCGGTGAGAACGGCAGCCTCTGTCTGAAGGCTGACAATTTCAATTCGGCTGAAAAAGCATTAGACCCAGGCTTCCTGCTGCTGAAGAAAGGTGCGTCGCTCTATGGTCAGGGCAACCATCTGCGTTTGCCCTACGTGGCTGTGGAGCGCGACTTCAATGCTACGACGAATCCCTGGGTGCTCTTCTCGCTGCCTTTCAACTGGCAACAGGCTAATATCAGTTCGGTAGCAGCAGCCGCTGGCGGCACCGACGGTATTACACAGACACTGAAAAATGAAAGTATTACGGGCATACACTACTACGACGGAGCCAAGCGTGCCGAATGGGACTACCTGTTCCAAATCGCCAACTCACCCTGTTGGATGGCGGTTGCTGAAGACGACCAGCAAGCAAATAACGGCTACCTGCTCAGCATGACGGGTGGCAGTCAGACGCTGCGCTTTAACAGCTGGGGAGTCGACGAATACGGACTGGCAACAGCCATTTATAGTGAAGATGGCAGCGACAAGACCGTCGTACTGACGCAATACGACAATATTCCCCGTGATGGTAAGGCTCACTTCACCACTAATGAGAACATGGGATGGAACCTGAAGGGTATGCCCTGGCTGGTGAACAGCTATAAGACCTATGCTATTGACGGTAGCGGCAACTACGACTCTTCGTCGGAAGACTATCAGATGAACGTGCCCCACCTGTTCTACAAGATGAATGGTGACGGAACTTATATCAAGGCAGGCAATTTGTACACGCAACAGTCGTGGGCCAACGGCTCCACGATGACGTTGGGCGATGCTTACTTTACGCAGACGGCCATACTGGGTGATGAAGAGACGCTCGTCTTTGCCCATCCGGTATATACGGGCTCACCCGTTCTTCCTGCTCCGCGCCACCATGTGGCTATCAGTGCGATGGTTTCTGGTGAGCTATACGATGATGTGGCTACCCTCTATCCCCAAGCCGACGGTGATGCCACTTTGGATTATCATGAAGGATCGGACGGTATGAAATGGATGCCTTTCGATGAAGGATTGGCTCAACTGTACGTAGTAGGTCGTTTGGGCGTACGCATGTCTTTGGTAGCATCGGCACCTGTTGAAACCGATATCCCGTTGGGCGTCGCCGTACCGCAGGCTGGCGACTATGTTGTTTCGCTCCCCGACCGCGATGCTTATAGCGACTATACAGCGGTGTGGCTGACGGATCATGAGACCAAGACAGTCACCAACCTGCTGCAAGACTCATACACGCTGCCAATGACTACCGGCGGCGTTAGCGAAAACCGACTGACGCTTCGCTTTGGCGGACGCAAGCCCGTGGCTGACAAGGGAATGGAACAGCACCTTCAGGGCATTGTGAAAGTGAGAGCTTTCCGAGGCCGACTGCCTCTCATCAGTGGTGATGCCGCACAGGAGCTGGAAGTATATACCGTAGGTGGCAACTGCGTATTCAGCGGTACGGCTGGTGAATGCCGTCGCACAGTGTTTGCCGACGGTGTGTATATAATGAAATGGAAATAACATTAACGGCAGAATGAACAAGACCATAGGATACATTATTATGCTGCTCATGCTGAGCACCACGGTGTCAGGAAAGAACATCGGGGTGGTCAGCAAGGCTGTGGTCGGTCGCGACGGCGACTCCATCAAGGTGTATCTGAGGTTGAACCCTGAACTGATGGAGGTTGCTTCAGCGGAGATGCTGACCGTTACACCATGCCTGGTGGCCGAGGGTGACTCTGTCGCACTGCCCAACATCTATGTAATGGGCCGACAGGCATACTATCGCTACCTGCGCCATGACGACTTGGGGCTGGTCATGCCCACCGATGATGTGATTTGGGAAAAACGCCGCTATCGTCCTTATGCTTATCTGAAGGCTGCGCAGTGGAAAGAATGGATGAATGGTGCCGTGCTGAAAGTACATGTGACACTTGGCGACTGCAGCCGGTTGCAGTTGTCGGACGACGTGATGCTGCCTGCAACGAAGACCACCCGGCAGATTACACCACCTCGGGTGAGCGTGCTGCACGAGTCGGTCAGCGACCGCATGACCATCGTGTTTCCCTTGAACCGTACGGAGCTGGTGCCCGGTCTGTTTGACAACCGGCAGCAACTGGAGAAGATAGAGAAGAGCATTGAGCAAATCAAGAATGATGAACAGACGGAACTGGAGCAGATCACCATCAAGGGATATGCCTCTCCAGAAGGCTTGTATGCCAACAACCGGCGGTTGGCACAAGGCCGAACCGAGAGCGTGCGCAGCTATATTTCCGACCACTATGATGTTGACCGTGAGAAAACCGTCATCGACTTTGAACCAGAAGACTGGGAGGGACTGACAGAGTTCATTCGCGGCGCTACGACAGAACAACTGCCCCATCGCGACCAGTTGCTTGAGATCATTGGCCGTCGCTGGCCGGCTGACATCAAGGAACGACAGATGCGTCGTCGCTATCCGCAGGACTTCCGCTATCTGCTGGACCATTGCATGCCGCTTTTGCGCCATACCGACTATCTCATTGACTACAGCCGCAAGGTGACGAAGACCACCGCTGGCGACACCCTGCTGGTGACGGCGATGCCGCCCTTGACGGATAGCCTGCAGTCTACAGGTCAACCCTACAACACCTACCGCAAGTGGCTGGCGCTGAAGACGAACCTGCTCTTCGATGCTGCGTTGGCCTTCAATGGTGAGATAGAGGTGCCCATCGGCCGCAATAACCGGTGGAGCGTCATGGGTGAAATATGGAAACCGTGGTATGTGTGGCATCATAACAGCCGCGCCTACCAGTTGCAGGTGTTGGGCGTGGAGGCTCGCTACTGGTGGGGACGGTGCCGCAGTTGGCGGCCTGCACTGACGGGATGGTTTGTTGGCGCTTACTATGCTAACGGAAAGTACGACCTGGAGTGGAACTCAGAGGGCGAACAAGGCAACTTTGACAGCATAGGGCTCACAATGGGTTACTGCTGGCCCATACACCGCCACTGGAACCTGGAATTGTCGGCAGGTGTGGGGTTCTTGAAGGGTACTCGCTATCACTATGAGGGAAAATATAACGATACGCACCTGATCTGGCAATATACCAAGACAACCTCTTACGTAGGGCCTACCAAGCTGAAACTGTCGTTGGTGTGGCTTTTGGGAACAAAAAGAAAGGAGGGTGGCACGTGAGAATGCGATCTCTGACATTACGTTTGTTGCTGCTCATGGCTGTGTTGCTGCCTGTGCTGCTGTCGTCGTGCGAACGCCGACCGCTGGAAGTAGAGGTAGGAAACAAAGTCCTCGTCAAAGTGAGGGTGAAGTGGAACGTAAGCATTGTGGCCGGCAACATAGAGCCGCCCACAGGTATGACGGTGCGAATATGGGGAGCCGACAACAAGGTGGCCTACACCGAGTCGACGAACAATGAATTTGTCTATGCCTCGTTGTCGCCCGGCACCTATCGTATGGTGATCTTCAACGAACTGCCCAGCGACTATTTGGAAGGCGGCATGAGCTTCTTCGACTACGACAATTTCGACCGTATTGCCCTGCGCTCCACTCACTATTCACGACGTGCAGGAGCACTGGCAGCCGAAGCACTCCACATTGTATCGCCAGAGTCGCCGCGTATGGGTGTGGCCGTTGATACGTTCCAGGTGTCGGCCGATATGGTGAACAAAGACACGCTCATCTTTATGTCGTTCGACGACTATAGGAATAACGGCTATCAAGCCACACAGGAGTATGAGCAGTTGCTTGAACTGCAGGAGGAACCGTTTCCTATGACTGTCGACTTGTGGCTCAAGTTGAAAGTGAAGCACCACAAGAGCCTGTACAGCATGGAGGGCAGTCTGACGGGAATGGCCGACGGCTTCTATTTGACGCAGGTGGTGCGCACCAAGGAGACTGGAGCGTTGTGGTTCTCACCGCGTCACGACAACTGGAAACGGGAGTCCTATGGCGAAGAGACCGACGAGACGGAATTGCTCTATACGAAAGTAGCTTCCTATGGACTGCCAAACGGAAAGGAACTCGTGGCGGAACGAAACGAGGCTGACAACGTGCTCAGCTTGCGACTGACACTCATCAACGGCTCGCAGTACGACCTGAGCTACAACGTGGGAAAGAATATTGAGTACATCACACCTGAGGGAGTAGAGCGGCGCGTGCGCTACCGACAGGACCTGCAGAACCTGCAGCTGGTGGTGGAATTGCCCGATCTGATAGACTTGCCAGAGGTGGACCCGGAAAACAGCGGAGCCGGATTCGATGCCAAAGTAGACGAATGGGAGGACGGCGGCACTTTCAACTTCACTGGCTTCTGATCAACGAGAACAAAAAAACAGAAACAACATATATATTTAATTCTTTTTATTTATTCACTTTTTAAAACCAATTTGTTATGAAAAAGAACATTAAGTTAATGACAGTGCTGGCATCAGCAACATTCTTGCTAACTGCCTGCTCATCGGATCACCTCGAGGCCATCGGCCATGAGCCTAATTCGCAGAGTGCCGACAATGCCATCCAGTTTGGCACGTATGTGAAAACATCCACTACACGTGCTGGCCAGACGGGCGACATCACAAGCACAAATTTTGGCAATGCAAACTATGAGTTTGGCGTGATTGCCTACAATACTAGCGCAACGGACTGGGCAGGTGCAAGCAATGCGTATGCTCCTAACTTCATGTACAACCAGAAGGTGTCAAAGGATGGTGGTAATTGGACGTATGATCCTGTAAAATACTGGCCGAATGGTATTGATCTGGCAAACTCTGCAGGCAATCCGTCGAATAGTGCGACAGAGAGCGGCATACAGAAACTGAGCTTCTTTGCCTATGCTCCGTATGTGGCGTTGAGTGAGACGGCATTGACAGGATATGGTATTGTTGAAGTCAATGGATCTGCCAAGCTGTCAGAGACAGACAAGGGTAACCTTAAAACAGGAGAACCCACTGTGAAATACCGGTTGGATCCTACTGCTAATGCCAATCAGGTTGACCTGCTTTGGGGAATACGTGGTGCTGTAACCTACGACGAGACGGATAATGAGGACAATGCGGTGGATCCTCTGCCTACTACATCACCATATGCCTACAATGTAAACTTGACCAAACAGAATACTACTGCAAAGGTGAACTTCCTCTTCAAACATGCATTGTCGAAAATTGAAAATATTCAGATTCAGAGTGCTATTGATAACAATACGCTTGGCACTGACCCTGACAGCAAGACCTGTATCACTGTTCGTAGCATCACGATTCAGAATGTAGCTGCCAACTTCGCTTCTGAGGGTGTGTTTAATTTAGCTACTGGTGCGTGGAGTGGTCTGAACAATGGTTCTAGTACTGTGGGTTCTGCATTCAACTTCTCTGCAGGTTCTGGCACAATGAACGCAGATATTTATAATGCAGATGCAAGTGAGACCTATACTCCCGGAACACCTTCTTGGAGTCAGTCTGGTGTTAAAGGAACTGCTGCAGATGTATTGAGTAGCACCTTCCCTGCTTTCTATATTATTCCTGTTGGTTCTGCACAGCAGCTGACCTGTACAATCGACTATGACGTGAAGACCTATGACCCGAATTTGAGCGGTGGTTACAGTTCTGTAAATCAGGTTATCACCAACACGCTGTCTTGCAATTTTGAACCAGGCAAAAAGTACAAGATCGTTCTTGGCATTGGTCTTACCAGTGTGAAGTTCACGGCTACTGTTGCCGACTGGGATGATGGTGAAGAACAAAATATCTGGCTGCCTTCTAACGTGGTTGTTACTCCTTAATTGCTAATAGTTCCGGCCTCGCTTTCCAGTGGGGCCGGAATTTTTTTCGACCTGTACGGTTGAAAAAAGTTTTTGGCGTTTTTGCATACACTGCTGTCACTACGACCGCATCATCTGATACTCAGTGCGTCAGACTGTTACGGTCGTAGTGACAGCAGTGTATGCAAATTTCAGAAAAACACAATACGGGTTTTTCTGAAATTCAATATAGGCTCCGACTTAATTCGACGCCGATTCCGCTCTAATCCAACGCAAATTTCACTCTAATTCAATACAAATTCCACTCTAATTCAATACAAATCATAGCGAGAAATGACGCAGATTAGAGCGAGAAATGACGCAGATTAGAGCGAGAAATGACGCAGATTAGAGCAGAAAGTGACAGGAATGCGGTATTCCGTTTGGTCAACTGAAGACCCTTTTTCTGAAATAATCTAATATTATTTGGACATTTCACGCCTTTTCATTAACTTTGCAGCAAATTTTCTTTTAACACCATAACAACGCAATGAGCAGAGTGACCATTAAAGACAAAACGTTTGAGACATCGATGCCGGAGGCGCAAATCAAGTGGCGCGTCAAAGAGCTGGCCCAACAGATTTCAAAGGATATGGAGGGTAAGAATCCATTGTTTCTGGCCGTACTGAACGGAGCCTTTATCTTTGCTGCAGACCTGATGCGCGAGATGACTATCCCCTGCGAGATATCGTTTGTGAAGCTGGCCAGTTATCAAGGCACCACGTCGACAGGAAAAATCAAGGAGGTGATGGGCATCAACGAAGACTTGAGCGGCCGCACGGTCATCATCTTGGAGGACATCGTGGAGACTGGACTCACCATCCGCCAGATGATAGAGTCGCTGGGCACTCGCAATCCGGCCTCCATCCATGTATGCACCTTGTTCTTTAAGCCGGAGAAACTGCAGGAAGACCTCAATCTGGAGTATGTGGCCTTCCGCATTCCTAATGATTTCATCTTGGGCTATGGCCTCGACTACGACCAGCAGGGCCGCGGTCTGAAAGACCTCTACACGCTGGTTTCGGAATAAAGACGGAAAAAAGAAGTATCGAAATCGCGGAATTTCGAAATCTCGAAATAACGTGAAACGACATAACGAAATAACGACAACAAAATGAAGAATATCGTGATTTTTGGTGCACCAGGCTCAGGCAAGGGCACACAGAGCGACAAGTTGATTGAGAAATATGGTCTGGAGCATATTTCTACGGGTGATGTACTGCGTGCTGAAATCAAGAAAGGCACCGAACTGGGCAAGACGGCTCAGCAGTTCATTGACAACGGACAGTTGATTCCCGACGACCTGATGGTGAGCATCCTGGCCAGCGTCTACGATTCGTTCGGCCGCGAGCATAAGGGCGTTATCTTCGACGGCTTCCCCCGCACCATTCCGCAGGCAGAGGCTTTGAAGAAGATGCTCAACGAGCGTGGCGACAAGATTGCAGCCATGCTGGAACTTGATGTGCCCGAGGATGAGCTGATGAAGCGCCTCATTCTGCGTGGACAGCAGAGTGGCCGTGCCGACGATAATGAGGAGACCATCAAGAAACGCCTTGTGGTCTATCACTCACAGACACAGCCGCTCATTGAGTGGTACAAGCAGGAAGGACTGCATCACCACATCGACGGTCTGGGCAGCCTGGATCGTATCTTCGCAGATATCTGTGCGGTGGTTGAAAAAATCTAGTAAACTAGTTGCTAGTATTGCTAGTATTACTAGTATCACTAGTATAACTAGGCATACTAGCTAAATCATTTTATGGAGAGCAATTTCGTTGATTATGTGAAGATAGTGTGCCGCTCGGGCAAGGGCGGTAAGGGTTCTATGCACCTGCGGCATGTAAAATATAACCCGAATGGCCGTCCGGATGGCGGCGACGGTGGCAAGGGCGGTAGCATCATTTTGCGCGGGAACCACAACTACTGGACACTGTTGCACCTGAAGTATTCCCGTCATATCTTTGCCGAGCATGGCGGCAACGGCGGACGCGACAAGTGTCACGGCACCGATGGCAAGGATGTCTATATCGACGTGCCGCCCGGTACGGTGGTCTATAATGCTGAGACAGGCAAGTTCGTCTGCGATGTGGCCTACGACGGACAGGAGATCGTGCTGCTGAAAGGCGGACGCGGCGGCTTGGGCAACTTCCAGTTCCGCACGTCGACCAATCAGGCACCGCGCTATGCACAGCCGGGCGAACCCATGCAGGAGATGACCGTCATTCTGGAGCTGAAATTGCTGGCCGATGTCGGTCTGGTGGGCTTCCCCAATGCAGGAAAGTCGACACTGGTGTCGGCACTGTCGAACGCAAAGCCGAAAATAGCCAACTCTCCCTTCACAACGATGGAGCCCTC
>ERZ842401.695-NODE-695-length-49409-cov-10.062386_pt1 | contig 49409 bp, 40 predicted proteins | sample MGYA00521270_ERZ842401 | MGnify/ENA primary metagenome ERZ842401 (study PRJEB31892, sample SAMEA3878208) | bioreactor metagenome | biome: Moose rumen | place: Sweden | collected 2011-10 | study: EMG produced TPA metagenomics assembly of the PRJEB12797 data set... | reverse complement strand
GGACTTTCTCTTACAACGGTAAAATTTACCAAATTCCCAGACAATCTGATTATCCCCCGGCTCGTAAGAAAATCTCTCTTAAAATTACTATTTCCGGCAAATTGTTTGTGTCTTATAGAGATAAATCTTTTTCCTTGTTTTAACGATATTTTTATCGCTTTTTGCTGTTCCGTTTTAAATTTGTCGTAACACAAAAAAATTAACGCATTTATTTTTTTATCAACTCCGTTATATCTTCAGATTTTATTTCTTGCGGCAAAACCAGTCCTTCGGGGTATTGCGGTGAAAACCACACATATAAAGGCAAACTCTTAAACGCGAATTTTGATAAGAAATTTTGCAATTTTTCCCTATACTTTATAATATCAACCGCAATTACTCTGACGTCATATGCTTCCAATTTATCTTTAATCGGTGTTTGATTAAACACTATCAAATTATTATAACGACAAGGCAAACACCAATCCGCCTCGACTTTAACCAAAATTTTTTGCCCTCGCTTAACTTGCCTTAAAAAATCATCAAAGCTCCAAACCAAGTCCTTCTCACTCCTTGATTGCATTATTGCTCCGATATTTTGTGACGAAAACCATAAATTGCCGATTAAAACCGCACCGAACGCCGCAACAATAAAATGTTTGCCGAATTTAATCAAGCGTTCCCGTTTATGTTTAAACGCTATTATTCGATTGCAAATAAAGCCGATTTTTTTCTGTAATTGACGGCAGGCCGATATAAACACCAACCCGCCGGCGAACCAATAAGTAACTTTTTCGCCACCCGATGAATATATCAGCAACAACTGCCAAACTATCAACAATAATGCTGTTATCAAAGCTATTCTGAAAGTTATTTTTCGCCACTGCATATCTGCCGGAATATATTTTACCGCCCCCGGAAACAAGGTCATCAGCGCATAAGGTGAAATCATCCCCAAACCGGTAAATAACAACACTGCAATAACCGCAAATGCGGAAGTATCCCAAGCGGTTGTTATGGCTTCACCCCAGAAAATACCTCCTAGAGATAAAGCCCAAATTGCTCCCCAAACACCGATAAAAATTTGTTTTATGTTTTTATCATCGGATGAAAAAAACTCATCTGCCGTTATGATAAATAATACACTCACCCAAGTTATAATCAGCAAATAATTAATTTCTAAAAATTGCATTCCCCAAATAAAATTAAAATTTATATACTTCAAATATCCGGCACTTATGGCTGCGATTGCAAAAACTGCAGCCATACCTGCCGCGTTCATTCCAAAGTCAGTGCGTACTTTCCTTAAATTTTTTCCGCCGAAATCAGCTAATCCGCGCAACTTTAGCCAAAAAATCGGCGCGCCTCCGCCAAACAGGTTAACGCTCAAACCACCGAAGAAAGCTAAAAGCAGTATGCTTAAATTAAGTTTATCACTCATAACATTCCATATCGCATCTTCAGCAATTTTTCTTGTAGTGATATATTGATCGTCGCCTCTTTCCGCCAACCACAACTTAACTTCTTTAATATCATCTTTGTCGGCATTTAATAACTTAAAATTTGCCGAAATCCTGCCTCTCTTCAAATCCAATCGCGGAGCCGAAAAATATTTTGCTTCTTTTCCTAGTAAAAACACTTTTGCTTCAGTTAAATTTTTACTTGAAAATTGTACATTTAAATAATCATCTCCGTTTGCATCTTTTAGCCAACCGAGTTTGTAAATTTTATGTTTTTCGGCATTTTCCTCCCGCGGAACATTAAATGCCACCAGCTGCACATAATACCCCCTTGAAGCTTCACGCACCTCTTTAACCGGATTTATTTGCAATTCAAGGTGATAATCTTTCTTAGAACATTTTTTACCATCACATAAAGGAGCTACACCCTTAACTCGCAACACCGCCTTTTTATTAACATCTTTAGCTTTAGCTTTAAAATAAACATCTGCTCTGCCTACATAAAACAAAATTTGTTGATTTTCTTTGGTGACTGCACTTTGCGGTTTTGTCAAATACGTATTTACATATTCAATATTTTCCGAATCAGCAAAATCAATTCGTAATACCTCATCTTCTTGATATTCACCTAAAGGCATTTTTAAATTGTTAGGAATGGTAAATTGCAAAACTCCGTCAAAATTTCCCTGTTTATCCCAACTGTTATTACGTAAAAACATCATATAGCGCAGAGTTGCCTCTGATTTTTTATTATCATCATCTGCATTTCTTTCCATAACACTTTCGTCAAACAAACTTTTGGCTAACTTTTTCCAGTTACCTTGCGCAATATTTTCCCGATACCATTTTATTATCTGTGACGGACGCATTAATTTTTTTTCTCGGGCGATTTTTTCTTCAACAGCTAATTTATCCTTAGGCTGCTCGGAATAAGCGACAATTTTCTTAAAATTATAACGTACCAAAGGTTCATCGCTTGCAATATATTCCTCGTCTCCTCCCATTTCATACTGGTCATCGGGCAAAACTACCGGTAACTCGTAATTAAACACCCAATCTTTAACTTTTTGTTTAACATCATTATAAAACCGATAAACTTTAACGCCTTTGCGCACATAATTCTGCCATTTTTGTACCATTGAGGCATTAAATATCTGATGTTTTTCCTTTATATCCTCACTGAAATCTTTTTCAATTGTTTCGCCGGGTAAAAGTTCATCATACTGTTTAACATCCTCCCATAAATTATACCCGAGCGTCAAAACCGAAGATGCCGCATCTGTTTCTTCTTTATCATTTGGCAAAATTCCGGTAAAAACTTCATTGGGTGAATCCTCATCTAAATCCAGCAACACCAAACCGTTGTCTTGCGCTTGTGCACTCAAGATTGCCATTCCCCACAACCAAACACCTAAAAATATACCTACATTTTTCATTTTTTCTTAAAACCGAATTGATTTTTACAATTATTGCTCCTATATAATAGATACAACCATATTATATAAAACTAAAACAAAATAACTGCAATGGATAAAATAAACATCAACAACTTAACCGGCAAATGCTTAGCAGCAATGCCCACCGTCGAGGGAAGTTTTGCTCATTCATTGGTGCTGATATGTTCTCATTCTGCGGAAGGAGCTATGGGATTAATTATCAACCGCCCTTTTGAAAATATGTCTTTCGGTGAATTAGCTTATTCTCTACCCTTGGATAGTAAAACCAATCTTCCGATACCTTTATACAACGGAGGTCCTTTAGAAAAAGAAAAAGGGTTTATTATTCACGATGCCGGCAAAACTTATCCCGATAGTTATGCTATCAACGATAATATCTATATTACTTCATCTCCGCAAATTCTCCAAGACATTTCTTTACAAAAAGGACCTAGGGAATTTTTAATTACTTTGGGATTTGCCGGTTGGATGCCGTCGCAGCTTGAAAATGAGATTTCCGGTAATTTATGGTTGGTAACCGAAGCCACACCGGAATTAGTCTTTCTGGATAGTTCGGCTGATAAATGGAATTTTGCCCTTTCATCTTTAGGCATCAATAAAACCAACTTCTCGCTTCCTTTAGGACACTCTTAAAACTTTTGATTATACCAAAAAGCTGACTCTTATTTCCAGAAATACACCCTTGCAGATTGGTATGACGTCGACTAGATTAGAATTGTTATACATTAATTTACAAGGATAAAAAAATGCAAAAAAAATTATCTCAAAGTGCATTATATGATGTCGTTAGCGATAATATGGCTTTAATGGGAAAAATCTACCAAAGTTTTGAAGCGTTAGAACAAACCTTAGGTGCTCTCAAAATGGAGGAACCGCTGTTTATGACTTATGCGGCGAAAAAATCTTTTACCGATACTTTGATGAAACAAACACAAAACCATTCCTACAAAAATTAATTCAAACATTTTGTTATTATCTGCATTATTGTACTGGCAACCACCTCTTTTATTTGATAAAATTTTCGTATCAGTAATAATTTGTAGGAGAGATGCAATGTCAAAATACTCGGCTTGGGCTTTTATTTTAGCCATATTTTGTAGCGCACAAACTTATGCTCAAGGTGTTGTAACCGTTGCCAAAGATATAGATGAAAATATAACGGCAAACAATAACACGACAGCAACTTCTTCCGATTCGCCGAATTTGACATTATTGCCTCAGCTATCTTCATCGATCGGGGCTGCCGCTACCAATAATCTGCTTCACCCTGAACAGGTGTTCTGTTATCAAGTAGCCACTCCGCCGCAAAACTATCAAGGCTATACTCTCAATGGTATGGCTATAGTCAGTTTTTGCGGAATTATTAATGATAAGGTTCAACAAATATTTTCACAAAAAATTTTAAATAATCCGCAAAGCCTTTCTTTTGACAGTAGTGAAAATTGTATCATTCGCCCTCAAATTATGTTACGCTATGTTCGTGGTGTTGACGCTACTGATGTATTATTATCATCCCCTTGCCACGCACTTGCTATATTTTATGGCGGATCTGTCAAGGTATTTAACGCCAAACCATCGGCCGGTGAAATTGACAGTATAATCAAGCCATTGCTCAACAACAAGGTTGAATTTATTTCACCGGCTTTATTTAATCAATCACTTCCCATCGGAGTTGCCAAAACCGACGAACAAAAACAAATCTTGCAAAAAAAGAACAAACCCATTCGTCAATGGCAACAAACCATACAAGAGCAATCTGCTAAATCAGCTGGTTGGAACAAACTCAAATCAAATTAGGGACTGGTCATAAAAACCAATCCCTAACTATAAGGCGTTAATAATTTCGATATTACACCAACATCGTATCCAATAACTCACGACAATAAGAGCGTAAATCGGCATCTTCCATCAAAGATAATTTCAAGTTGGCTTTTTCCAAATCTTTATTGGTACCGCAATCAAATCGCATACCGTCACATAATACGCCGGTCAGCTTCATACCGCGTTCGGCAGCCAGTCCCATTGCATCAGCCAAATTAATTTCACCATTTGTACCTTTCTTAACTTCCGGCAAAATATCCATAATAGCATTAGGTAAAATATACGGTCCCATTGAAGCATAATTTGACGGTACATCTTCCAATTTCGGTTTTTCAACCTTACCTTTGGCGTGAACAATACGCCCTTCACGCACGGCACCGGATAAAACACCATAACGCGTTAATTGTTCGCGCGGAAACTCCATAATATTTTCCACCATACCGCCTTCTTTTTCATATACATCCAACAATTGTGCCAATACACCTTTACCGTGTAAATTGATATAAACATCATCAACCCACATAACCACGAAATCTCTTTTCCCGACAATCTCTTTAGCCATCAAAATAGCGTGACCGTTGCCCAAAGGCTGTGACTGCTCGGCAAAGGAAAACTTCATTCCCGCGGGAATAATATCCTGCAATGTTTGCAAAATATCCAATTTATTTTTTTCACGCAAGTGATTTTCCAACCACGGATAGGGTTTATAGTAATTTTCAAAAAGATGCTTACAAGACTGATCCGAGTACACAAACACAATTTCCTTGATACCGATTTCTTTACAGGCATCAACCGCATATTGAATAATCGGCTTACTGTGTAATGTTAAAAAACCTTTATGTAAAACCTTGGTAGCCGGAAGATTTCTTGTGGATAATCCGGCAACCGGCAATATACAAACTTCGGGTTTATTCATGAGATTTGGTTCCTTTCTTATTTGTCATACAAAAATATACTTTAAGATATAATCGTGATTTTATTTTGCAATAAGATTACTGCCTTTTTTCACAACTCCGACATTCGTCTTCGCCGCATTATCATTTTGCACTTTTGGTTTTGTAAAATCAAGTACTTTTACTTCTTCATTAATGATAGCTTCATTAGCGTTTTTAATTTCTTCCAAATCGCGCGATATTTTAACGGTTTGACCGGTCTTCTTTACGCTTATACTACCGGTATTTTCCTTTAACAACCGTTCATTTTCTTTTTCTTCAACTTCATTGTGATAAATCGCAATAACGCTATCCAATTTAGTATTTTCCTTTGCTTCAAACTCTTCAATAAGCTTCTGTAATTTTTCTTGTTCATTTTTCATCAAAGCAATATTTTTATCCAATTCCGTATTATATTTCTCATAAGCTTCCACATTATCAGATGCCAACATTGTCTTAAGATTTCCGGACTGCTGATTCAACTTTTCCAACGAATTGATTTGCGCGGAAATTTCTTCTTTCTGCCGTTGAAATTCCAAATCATCTGCTAAAGTATAAACGGTGGTAATTCCTTCTAAACGATCATTGAATTTTTGCAATGCCGCATTATAGTTAAACGAGGATTTTTTAAGTTGATTATGTAAATCCGTCTGTTGATTATCCAACTCTGCAGCTTTCATTTTAATGTCACTAAAATAAATATCTGCCACCGTATCAGTCAACCGCAATATTTCCCTCTTGGTATCTTTATTAATGCTATCCATTTTAACCAAATCATCATCACTTAGATTATTAACATCAAAAGCAGCCATCTGTTCCACTAATGAGGCTAATATTCCGGCAATTTCCTGTTTTTGAGCGACATAACGTTCTTTTGATTTTTCGCTGAAAGCCGTTTCAATCTTGGCATCAATATCTTTTTCTAGGACGTTACGCGCATCACTAACCAAATTATCCGTTATACGCTTTTGCTCCAAAGAAGCATCTTCACGCTGAGTTTTAACAATTCTGATTGCTTTTTCCGCTTCCGCCTCTTTTTGATCAATCTTGGCTTTATAAAACTTAAACAATGAGCTTACATTAACATCGACATAAGGATTGGTTATACTATCCTTCAATATAAAAGAAAATTCCGGTAAATACTGCGGTTCGGCGAATTTAGCATTGAACACCAAATTCATTGTCCACTCAGATAAATTTCCTTCACCATATACACTTATATCCAAATTATCTGCCTGCATTTTAGCATCAGATAATGTAAATTTTCCCTTATCAATATTAATTTGCCATTTTATATCCTTAAATTGTGAGCTTCCTTTTCTTAATGCCTCGCGAACAACTTCTGACAATCCATCGTGAGTTTCCCGCTTAAGCAAATCAGCATATATGGCTTGAATATTAAATCCTTTAATCAAATTATCGTGTGATTTAAATTCGGCGTGCCCGCTGATATTTTGCCAAAACTCACTGCGGCTCCGCGCACTTGATGTTATATTCCATAAGGCACTGAAACTGCCCTCTTTAAGTTGGTAGATTTTGCCGCCCAAATTAAAATTATTACTTCCCGCATCACTAATACTGCCGCTCCAATTTAATGTGGGCTCTGCCTCCATACTCAATGTCAGCTCACTCCTATAAGGGGTATTGTTATACAATCCCTCAAAATCACGTACCATCAATTGATTCTGTGCCATTTCCAAGTTACAATGAACATCCTTGAAAGACATATCATTAATATACAATTCGCCCAGCTCCAGTTCTGCTCGCCCGTCAAATTTATTGTAGAAAGAAAAGTCAAAATTATCTTTGCTCATCAGCGGCTTTCCCAAGAAATCAACATTATCGTCATTGCTTATGTTTTCTTGAGTTTGCGCCATTCTCTTTTGCAAAAACTTTTCCGCATCCAACTTATTAATTTTTAATTTAGTTAAAATATTAGGGCGATCACCGACCAACTCATAAAACAAATTACCGACAGCATTACTTTGACCGATATTAACATCCAACGATGAAATATCAAAATGATTAACATTACCTTTTATATCGGCTTGCATTTGCAATCCACCCAAATTTACTCCTTGCGGCTGATATTTCGACTGCAAATTACTCAACATCTGATTAAAATTAGGATGTTTTAACTTCAACTTACCATCGAAATCAGTTATACTGTCACCTATTATTACCCCGCCCTCATAATTCAACGATAAATTTCCCAATTCGACATCAGTGTTAATATCGAATTGATCGACATCTCCGTTCACCGTCCCTTTCCAACTCAAAGTATTAAACCGCTTGTAATCTAGTCCCGGAGCTTTCAATTCCAACTTATTAATTAATGAATTTACATCTGCACTTTTGATGTCATATTTAAAACCTTCGACTTGCGGCTTTACTCCGAACCCCGATATTTTACCGCTCAAATTAACCTTGGTATTTGCCACTTTTTCAATTGTTAAATAATCCAATTCTGCCACTTTGTTTAACACATTTCCTTTAACAGCAATTTTTTCAAACGGCATATTTTCATAAATTATCAAATCTGATTTTACATCTAAAACCAAGTCAATGTCATTTAAGGTGCTCAACTTACCGAAACGATACTCTACGCGCTCCAGCCAACTCTTGTTTTTTTCTTCTTCGGGTAGTGCACTGATATAATTGTCAAAATTAATCGTATCAGCCTGAGCGGTTAACATTATATCCTTTTTGCCTTCGAAAACGATTCCGGCCTCACCGTTAACTGTAGTTTTATCCAACACCAACTTAAATGGTGACAGCTGCATTCTGTCAACAGTGCCGGAAATTTTAGCATTTAATGCCATATTTTTATATACAGACGGTGACGGTTGAGGTAATTCCAATTTTAACCATTTCAAAGTCTGTATCAAATTGTCGGTATTGGCCGCCACATCAGCTTTATAAAACAATTTATCATCAGCACTGAACAGTTCACCGTCAATATCAACCGTTGTATTTCCCGGAAGCACGATTGATGAATTTTTTACAAGCAACTTTTCGCCTTCCAACTCAAAATTCAGCGCCCAATTTTTAAGCTGTTGCTCTAAATAATGCACTCTTAATGCTTTCATTTCTCCACTGACATTCCAATTCGGCAACTTATTCTGTTCTTTAGCTTGTTGAGCCGTTTCTTCCAATAAACCGCTGAAGACATTAAGGTCAAAATCCGTAAAATTAAAAACTGCGCGAATTTTTTTGTTCTGCTCATCATCAAAAGGAATTTGCAAATTACCGCTTCCCGATGTTGTATCACCGTATTTGATAACCATATTTGACAATGCGGCATTTTGCGGATTAAGCGTTATATCGAATCCCAAAGCGGCTTTTTGATTAAATTCTTCGGAAATTTTTAACGACGGTAAATTAGCATACGCAAATTTACTCAAATTTTGCGTTTCAACAATAACATTACCGTTAATAATTTTGTCGCTTGTTCTAAAACTACCGTCAAATCTGAAATAACTGTTAGATGCCGGATGGGTAACCGCCAAACTTACGGAAGTCGGTGAAATATCGGATAATCTGCCGATAGTCAAAGCAAATCCTTCCGGCGCTCCGCCGTTAATATAATTTCCTTCTATACGAAAAGGACCGAACATACTCTCTGCGGAAATTTCTCCGTTAAGATTAGTCAAATGGAAATTTAAATGATTCTCATCGGATTTGAAAAACAATTCCGCATCATTAACTCTCGCAACATTCAATGATAATCGGGAATTTTCCGCTATTTGACGCTGGTCTGCACTCAAATCACTCTGCCAGGAAAAACCTTTATCCCAATCAATATTGAATTTTACCCCCGTCATTTCCATATCGGTTACATCGAACTCACCTTTTAACAAAGGCTTTAAAGCGACTTCTACATCCAACGAACGAATTTCCGCCAACGGAGTATCCGTAGCATCTTCACTGTTGTAAATCTTTACATCATTAGCGCGCAAATAAGGAGTGGGTAAAAATCTGAATGTTACGTTACCGTCAAAGCGCATAACTTTTCCCGTGGCATTATAAAACTGCTCGGTAATTTTGTCCTTATGCTGGCTTATCCAGTCGGTATTCATTACATATACCACTGTTCCGATAACGCAAAACACTATCAAAACAAACAAACTTAATATAATTTTTTTCACTTTTTTGCCCCTTAAATGGTTGCATTAAATGTAAATATTCTTTGCAATACTGTAAATATGGCTTATTATAAATCTAAAAAATAAAAAAACATTTAAATTTATACAGGTTGTGGAAATGAACACCGAAAATTCACTTTATGAAGCTGCCCAAAAAGCTGCCGACAATGCTTATGCCCCTTATTCTCAGTTTAAGGTCGGTTGCGCCGTTCTATCGACCAAAGGGAATATTTACAGCGGTTGCAATGTCGAAAATGTATCTTATCCTGTCGGCACCTGTGCCGAGGCCGGAGCTGTTGCAGCGATGATATGCGGCGGCGATAATCAGATTGCCGCGGCTTTGGTTTATGCCGATACCCCAAAGCTTATCACCCCTTGTGGCGCCTGCCGCCAACGTTTTGCCGAATTTGCTGCACCAAATGCCATTATTTATTTGGCTGATGCCACAGGAATAAGACAAAAAATACCCTTAGCCGATATTTTACCTTATGCTTTCAAGGAACTTTAATCTCAATGCTTGTATCAAATTATATGAATATATCTTCTGATAGTCATTCAATCGGCTTCCGTAAAGACAATACCTGCTTGCGAGATAAAGTTTTAAACATTTTACTTACACAACTTATATCAAGGATATAACTCTATGGATAATCTGACCTCTGCCAAAATTTTATTATCTCTTTTAGATTTAACCTCGCTCAACGACAATGACAACAACGATACTATCACTGACTTTTGCCGACTTACCGATACTCCTTACGGCTTTCCGGCAGCCATTTGTGTATATTCGCAATTTATTCCGGTAGTTAAACCTTTAATAGATGATAAAATCAAAGTTGCAACCGTCATCAACTTTCCCAAAGGAGAAAATGACTTAGCTGTTTTGGAGCGAGAAATTTCTTCTGCCATAAAATTAGGTACCGACGAGTTAGATGTGGTTATGCCTTACCGCGAACTGCTCAAAGGTCAACACGAAAACTGTATGAATTATTTAACGACCGCGCGCAAACTCAGCGGTAAAAAAACTCTTAAAATTATCATTGAAAGCGGCGAATTAGGTAATATCAATAATATTAAACAAGCTGCCGCTATGTGTATAGAAGCTAAAGCCGATTTTATTAAAACTTCTACCGGGAAAACTCCGCATTCGGCGTCTCCTCAAGCTGCTAATGCTATTTTGGAGGTTATCAAGAATCATAAAGCTGATGTTGGCTTTAAGGCTTCCGGTGGCATTAAAACCTTTTTCGACGCCAAAAATTATTTGACCTTAGCACAAAGTATTATGGGCACTTCTTGGGTTAGTCCGAAACATTTACGCATCGGCGCCAGCTCATTATTAAAAGATTTGATTAAAACCATTGAACAAGGATATTAAAATGCTGACAGCAGAAATTATACGCAAAAAACGTGATAAACAAACTTTATCAAAAGCAGAAATTGCCGAATTTATTAAAGGAGTAACATCCGGTGAGGTGGTTGATGCGCAAATTGCCGCTATGACTATGGCAATTTTACTCAATGGTATGAATAATACAGAAACAACTGATTTGACATTGGCTATGCGCGATTCCGGTGAGGTTATGAATTGGCACGATATTGACGGTGTAATCGTCGACAAACATTCTTCCGGCGGTGTCGGGGATAAAGTAAGTCTTATATTAGCCCCGCTCATAGCTGCCTGCGGAGGCTATATACCGATGATTTCCGGACGCGGTTTGGGACATACCGGAGGCACGTTAGATAAATTTGACTCAATTACCGGCTATCAAACAGCTCCATCCAATAAATTATTTCACGATACCGTAAAAAAAGTAGGTTGCGCCATTATCGGGCAAACCGGTAATTTAGCACCGGCGGATAAACGCATTTATGCCGTCCGTGACGTTTGTGCCACTGTTGAATCAATTGATTTGATAACAGCGTCAATTCTCTCAAAAAAACTGGCTGCCGGTCTCGACTGTTTGGTTATGGATTTAAAATGCGGTAACGGAGCGTTTATGTCTTCATTGGAAGATGCCGTAGCTTTAGCTCAATCAATCGTTAGAGTGGCCAACACCGCCGGCACCAAAACTAAAGCGGTAATCACTGATATGAATCAAGTTTTGGGCTCGACTGTCGGTAATGCTTTGGAAGTTGCCGAAGCTGTAGCTTATCTTAAAGGAGAAAATTGCAATCCCCGCCTGCATAAAATTACTATGGAACTTTGTGCCGAACTTTTGGTCACCTCCCGTTTATCCGCATCACTTGATGAAGCTCATGATAAGTTGCAAAAGGTCTTAACCGAAGGTAAAGCCTTGGAGAAATTTGCTCAAATGGTAGCAACTCTCGGCGGACCGCGTGATTTTTGTGATGATGTTTGGAAATATTTACCCCAAGCCGAAATTATACGTCCGGTTTATGCCAAAGATACCGGATACGTCACGGCTATGGATACCCGTGGCATTGGTTTGAGCGTAATCGAACTCAAGGGCGGGCGCACTACCCCTCAACAAAAGCTTAATTATGCTAACGGATACAGCCAATTTTGCCAACTTGGCGACATTGCCGATAAAGAACATCCTCTGGCAATTATACACGCTTCTGATGAAAATGAATATCGCCGTGCTTCTCAAGCCTTGCAAAAATTAATAACAATCAGCGACAAAAAACCGATTCCGACTAACTGTATTATCAAAAAAATATCTTGATAAATAATCAAAAAATATACTCTGTTTTTTGAACCTAACTTACCAAAGCAGTGAAAGAAGCTTCGGATACCAGTTTATCATCGACATAAGCCTTAGCATCAAAAACGTAAATTTTGCCGTGTGCCTTAACTTTTTTAACGTGCATTTTTAAAGTGCAATCAGGAGTTACCAACTGGCGAAATTTAACCTTATCTATAGACATAAAATATACTTGTGTCGGACGATCAGAGTTATCCTGCCAACTTTGAGTTACCACACAACCGGCAGTCTGTGCCATTGCTTCTATCTGCAAAACACCGGGCATCACCGGATTACCGGGGAAGTGTCCGCGGAAAAAATCCATATCGGAAGTAATACTCTTATACCCGATACCTTCCTCGCCGCACTCAATAATATCGATTCTATCAACCCACAAAAAAGGATCACGATGCGGCAAAAAGTTCATTATATCGTCGCGATTATAGGTCTCCATAATATGCTATTCTCCTATTTTTTACATAATTTTTGCACATAAGCGGTTTGTTTCATAAAGTCCCTTGCACCTACGGCCGGTGTTCCCATAATGGTTGAACCTGCTTCAACATCACGCATAACCCCCGATTGAGCACCGATTTGCGCCATATCACCAATGTTAAGATGATCAGCAAAACCTACCTGCCCGCCGGCAACCACATAATTGCCAAATGTGCAAGAACCGGCCACACCAACCTGTGCCACCAAAATACATCCTTTGCCTAATTTATCATTATGTGCCACCTGCACCAGATTATCAATGCGGCAACCATCGCCAATGACCGTGTCATCAAGAGCGCCACGGTCAACGCAACTGTTAGCTCCGATTTCGACATCATTGCCGATAATTACCCGCCCCAACTGAGCAATACGGCGATGCACTCCGGCGACCGTCTGAAACCCAAATCCGTCCCAACCGACACGAGCGCCGCCGTAAATATAAACATTGTTCCCCATAATGGTGTGCATAACATTGGCATTAGAACCGATGCGACAATGATTACCTATTTCGCAACCATCAGCAATAGTACAATTGGCCTCTAAAATACAGTTATCACCGATAATGACATTTTCGCCCACCACTGCATTGGCACCGATATAACAATCTTTACCGATCTTAGCACTCGGAGCAATAACTGCTTTAGGATGAATAGCCGGAGATGGCAATATCTCGGAATACATCGCTCGATTTAAAGCAATAAACGCATCATGAGGATTATCACAAGTTAAAACTATTACCCCTTGCGGAATCAACTCAACAAAAGCCGGTGTAGTTACGCAGGCAGCAGTTTTTATTTGCGCCGCCATTTCTTTCTTTTTGCGGTCAAAGAAAAAGCAAATTTCACCAGCCTGCCCCGCCGTAATGCTGCCGATATCTTTAATCTCAACTTTCCCTTTAGAAATATCGGATAATTGAGCTGAGCAAATCTCGGCAATACGTTCAAGCGTAAACGGTCCATTGTTTTTATAAAAACGTTGGTCAATCATAACGACATCCTCTTTATATATTTTTACAAACGAGTACCAAAGTTCAAACGGAACACTTCGGTTTCATCATATTTCTCTTTAACAATCGGGAAACCGAAATCAATGTCGATTTGCCCCATCGGTGAGAGCCACTGGAAGCCGAAACCAACCGCCACACGCGGTTTATCCGAATAATAAATATCCGCAGTGTCAATATTATCCGGCTTACCTAACATACCGACATCAGTAAAGACGTGAGCCGAAACCCCCAACTCATCAAGTCCGATGGGGAATCCCAGCTCAGCACCGGTATAAACCATCCAGTTGCCGCCTAAAGAGTCATCCGTGTGTTTATCACGTGCACCAATGCCACCGACTTCAAATCCGCGCATAGTATATCCGCCTAAGAAATAACGGTTAGCCAAACGCACCGGTTTATCGGAATAGCCGTCAATATATCCGGCGTTGGCAAATAATTTAAAAGTATAGTAATCCATCATAGTATAATACCAATAGGCTTTACCATCAAATTTGTAATATTTTTCATCACCGCCTAAACCGGCTAAATCGCCGCCGGCTGATAAGAAATAACCGTTACGAGTAAAGTTGGCTGAATCACGTTTGTCATAAACAAAGGTGGTACCAACTGATGAGCCGGTATATTTACCCTTTTCAGCTTGAATATATTTGGAAGCATATTTGCCAACTGAAGTAATCTCGTCTTCTTTTAAGGTATAGCGAACTTGTTGTGATAAATCATCGGTAAAATTCCACCCTAAGCGCAAACGCCCGCCGGTAGTTCTACTATCATAAGAACTCTCATCTTGATAGTCTTGACGTGAATGAAACAAATCGACACCGGCACGCAGGCGGCGATCTAAGAAATAAGGTTCGGTAAAGCTGACATCAAAATCTTGCGATTTTTGTGAAACGGCTACATCAAAACCTACCTGTTGCCCAACTCCGCGGAAGTTGTTTTCGGTAACACCGGTGCGAACTAAAGCGCCGTTGACGGTCGAATAACCGACACCGACATTGAAATAACCGGTGGATTTTTCTTTAACTGCCACATCCAAATCGGCACGATTGCCATCTTTTGCCGAAGTATCAATATCAACTTTTTCAAAATAATCCAAATTTTCTAAGTTACGACGTGAATCTTTAATCTTAGAAGCATTAAAAGCATTACCCTCTTCCAAACGCAACTCGCGACGAATGACTTTATCGTGAGTGCGGGTATTGCCGTGAATATTAATGCGGTCAATAAAGAAACGCTCGCCCTCTTTGATATGGAAAGTTAAATCAGCCTCACCGGCAGTAGCATTGCGGTCAACTTCCGGAGTTACATCAACAAAAGCAAAACCTTTCTTGCCCAACTCATCGGTCAGAGCTGTAATGGTCTTGTCAATATCATTCATATTGTAAACATCGCCTGCTTCCACTTCCAAAAGATGAGTGTAATCATCGGGATTTACATCTTGAATATCCGAAGCAATACGAACATCGTTGATTTTATATTTCTCGCCCTCGTCGACCACAAAAGTCAAAGTAAACGACTTTTTGTCAGGACTGAGTTCGGCGACATTGGAAATTACTCTGAAATCGGCATAACCTTTTTTGAGATAGAAACGACGCAACAACTCTTTATCATACTCGGTTTTCTCGGCATCATAATTTTCCGAGGAAGAGAAAATGCGATACCAACGGCTCTCCTTACTCATAATAACTTCTTGTAATTCACTGCTCTTATAATGACGATTGCCGATAAAGTTAATTTTATCAATAGTAGCCAAAGGTCCTTCATCAATATTAAAAATCAAATCAACGCGATTCTGATCACGGCGGATAATTTCCGGATTAACTACCGTGGCGTACCTGCCGGTACGACGATAAACTTCCATAATGCGGTGCACATCTTCCTGCACTTTGGCACGTGAAAAAGTTGAGCGCGGAGCTAAACGCACCTCCGAGGTAAGCATATCATCGTCAACTTTATCATTACCATCAAACAAGACCTGCGATATAATCGGATTCTCCGATACCTTAACCTGCATAATCGAATTTGCATCAATATTCATACTTATATCTTCAAATAAGCCGGTAGCATAAAGATTCTTTAATGCGACATTCATTTGTTCATCAGTAGTGTTAGCACCCTTTTTAATATCGATGTATGACAGCACGGTTTCAGGCTCAACACGCTCTAATCCGCTGATTTTAATATCCTTAACGTAAATTGCCGAAGCATAAACACTGCTTGACGCTAACAACCCGAAAACAAAACTTCCCAAACCAATTTTATTCATTTCTCACTCCAATTTTCATAATTTATGAAACCAGCCTCTTAACCAGATGCACTATGTCATTGTACAAAGCAAAAAACATTAATGCAACCAATAATGCAAAACCAAATTTAAAAATATACTCTTTGGTTCTCTCACTAATCTCGCGACGCAATAATATCTCGATGGTAAATATCAAAACGTGACCTCCGTCCAAGACCGGAATCGGAAACAGGTTAATTAACCCGAGGTTGATTGATAATAATGCCATAAATATTAAAAAATCAATTACAGATTTTGCTTTTGAAATATCACCGCTCATTTCGGCAATACGCACGATACCGCCAAGTTCATCAGTACCGCGCACACCGGTTATCATCTGATAAACTCCGCGCAATGTGGTTGCGGTAATACGCCAGGTTTCCCGACAAGATTCCTTAAAAGCCTCCGTTATACCCATTTTAGTCGGTGATAATTCCACGGTATTAACCGATGTTACACCGACCATCGGTCGTTCGGACACATTGCCGTCTTTATCGGTAACAATCTTCAGCTTAATATTTTTATGCAAAATTTTTCCGGCCCGATCAATTTCCAAATCTGCCCAGCCGGTAGTATTCATATCAATTTCCAGACGAAATTCTTGAAAAGTCTTAACCGAATTTCCGTTAACGCTTAAAACTCTGTCACCGGATTTAATATCGGCTGCCTGCGCCGCACTGCCATCTAAAACTTCGCCGATAATCGGAGGATATTCTATTTTGCCGACGAATGCGAATATTCCGAAAAATATCAGAATGGCAAAAAGATAATTAAATCCCGGACCGCCGATAGCTATGGCTAATTTTTTAAACGGATTCTGATTAGCAAAAGCGTACTTTTGTTCTTCTTCAGTCAAAGTTTTTTTGTTTGATGTGGTTGAAGAAGCATCATCATCCCCATAAAATCGGCAATACCCTCCGAGAGGAATTAAAGATAATTTCCATAAAGTTCCCGAAGCATCTCGTACTCCGAATAATTGTTTGCCGAACCCTAATGAAAACTCTGCCACCTTCACCCCGCAAAGTTTAGCTATCAAATAATGACCGAATTCGTGAACAAAAACTAAAACCCCTAATAATACCAAAAACGGCAACACATAGTACGCAATGTTAATCAGCCAATTCATTTTTATAACCCTATATTTTATATTAAAAAACCACTTTTAAAATTTTTAACAACCACCAAGCAAAAGGAGCCGCAAAAATCAAACCGTCAACTCGATCAAACACCCCGCCGTGACCGGGAATTAAATCACTGGAATCTTTAATTTTCAAACGACGCTTAATCGCCGATTCCGCCAAGTCACCGATTTGTGCAATTATCGTGAGTAAAGCTGCCAAAATAACCGCATTCACCCAATAATCCTTACCGGCCATAAACCAACAGGCACCAAAAGTTATGCCTACAGCCAACAACATACCCCCGAACAATCCCGCCCATGTTTTGTTAGGAGAAATTTTAGGAGCAAGTTTCGGTCCACGTAAAGTAGAACCGAATAAATAACCTCCGGTATCCACAGCCCAAACTGCCACAATATACCACAAAACTACTTTAACCTCATAAGTATTATAAAGCGCCATAATTGAACCGATACCTATGGCAATATAGGGAATTCCCAATAATTTAAGAAACAGTTCTTTTTCATCGCGATGCCGCCAGCCGATAAGCAACAATAAAGCAATTACTACGCTGGCACTCAAACTTAAATCATTAAATAACGTTGCAATTACCGCCGCAAAAAAATAGCTTAAGGCATAGGCAGATGTCGCTTTTGTCGGCATCATATTTGCCCATTCCCACGAAAGTAAAGCCGCCACGGATAAAGCTAGTACCGCCACCATTTCCTGCCCGCCAAACAAGCACCACACAACCACCGGTATAAGCACAAGGCTGGTCATTATGCGCTTGATTAAAGATGCGCTTTTAGATTTTTCCATAACGTCTCTCCCGTGAATTGTATTGATTAATAATTTCCTTAAGCTCTGCAACTGAAAAATCCGGCCAATAAGTTTTGGTAAAAAACAGCTCACTGTACGCTGACTGCCAAAGTAAAAAATTACTTAAACGTTGTTCACCGCCGGTACGGATAATGATATCCGGATCAGGTATATCAGTAGTATAAATTTTTTGTGATATACTTTGAGGAGTTATTTCAGCAATCGTTATATTTCCTGACTTAACATCTTGCGCAAGCGCTTTAACAGCATACGCCAATTCCTGTCTGGCTCCGTAACTTAAAGCTACACAAAGAGTGCACTTATCATTGGCAGCTGTTTCGCGTTCAATCTTCTTCATCAGTGTAACAATATCTTCATCAAGCATTGAACGTTCGCCGATAAAACGAATTCTTGCGCCGTGTTCTTGTATCTCCTTAAATTCTCGTTTTAAATATTGACGTAATAAGTCCATCAGATAACTTACCTCATCCGCCGGACGTTGCCAATTCTCCGTCGAGAAAGCATAAACCGTTAAATATTTAATTCCTAAATCAGCCACCGCTTGCGCAATATTCTGCAAAGTCTTCGCTCCTTGCGCGTGACCGGCAGTACGCGGCAATCCTTTTGTCTGAGCCCAGCGCCCGTTACCATCCATAATAATGGCAATATGTTGTAACTTATCAGTCAAGTTTTACCTCTTTAGACCTGCATAATATCTTTTTCTTTTTGTTCTAAAATATCATCAACCTTTTTAACTGCCTCATCGGTTAATTTTTGAATTTCATTTTCAAAACGTTTTTCCTCATCCTCAGAAATTAAATTATCTTTCTTTAATTTTTTAATTCCATCCATTGAATCACGACGAATATTACGAACGGCCACTTTAGCATTCTCGGCATACTTACCGGCCACCTTAATCAACTCTTTACGACGCTCTTCCGACAAAGGCGGCACCGGAATACGAATCAATTGCCCGTCACTTGAAGGATTCAATCCCAACTCGGATTCCATAATTGCTTTTTCGACTGCCTTGGTTAATCCTCTATCCCAAACGCTTACCGACAATGTGCGCGCGTCGGGAGTTGAAATTGAGCCGACTTGAGCAATCGGCGTCATCGAACCGTATGCCTCTACCATAATACCGTCAAGTAAACTGATATGTGCTCTACCGGCACGTAAACCGCCGAAATCCCCCCGCAAAGTTTCAATGGTTTTATCCATTCGCGAAATCGCACTTGCCTTTACCTCATTAAAATCTTCCATTATATCCTCACTTAATTTTTTATTATCGAAAAATTGCCTTTACCTTGAATGACATTAACCAAAAAATCTTTTTCGTGTTGAGAAAAAACTACCAAAGGTAATTTATTATCTTTAGCCAAAGTTACTGCCGTCAAATCCATAACCCTTAAGTTTTTCGCAATCACTTCATCATAAGATAACTTGTCATATTTGACAGCTTTTTTATTTTGCCGCGGATCAGCTGAATAAACCCCATCAATCTGACTTGACTTTAAGACGGCGTCACAATGCATTTCCACCGCCCGTAATACTGCTCCGGTATCGGTGGTAAAATAAGGATTGCCCGTACCTCCGGCAAAAATCACTACCTTCCCGTTCTGTAGATATTGAATCGCACGCAGATAATTATAGTCTTGGCAAACATTCGGCACACTCAAACCGCTCATAACCTCTGATAAAACTCCGATATTATCCAATGCGCCTTTCAAAATAACCGCATTAATCACCGTAGCCAGCATACCGATTTGATCGGCTTGTGAACGATCTAAACCGACGGTACAATCTTTAGCACCGCGAAAAATATTACCGCCGCCGATTACTACACAAATTTTCACTCCGGCATCAGCAACCTTTTTTATTTGTTCGGCCAATAACATCAAAGCCTGTGCATCAACGCCGCCTTCTTTTCCCGCAGATAATCCTTCGCCGGATATTTTGAGTAAAACTCTTTTATATAACGTCTTCATTAACCCAAACTCTTATGCCTAAATCTGTTTTTAGGTTATATTAAACTAAATAATCTTTTTGTCATTAACTTTTTGTCGACACTTCACAGAATAAAGCAAAACCCTCAAGGATTATCGCCAACGATATGCTTTACTTTGACATATCTCCAGCAATCCTTGAGGGTGCATATTTGCTATCCCGTCGAACGGAATTTATTTATACAGCGAGCGCTTACTATACTTAGTATGCAACAAATGATGTGCTTTACTTCCGCCGGCATCACCTAAATAATCTTTATAAAGTTTTATAATTGATTCATTTTTGTGAGATAAGCGATTATCCGCTTTAGCATCTTCGCAATTTAAGCCTTTAGAACGTAATTTACGAATTTCATCATTAATACCCCAAGGTTTGGGCAACCCCTGCCTCATAACTTTGGGTTGACCGCCGCCGGCAATACATCCCCCCGGACAAGCCATAACTTCCACAAAATGATAAGGAACATCTTCGCCTTTTTCTTGAGCTGTTTTAATCTCTTGCAAAACAGCCTCGGCATTACCGACGCCGTTAACCACCGCAATACGCACTTTGGTTCCCATAATATCAACTTCAGCGACCTTCACAGCGTCAAGACCGATAATCGGGTCAAAGCATAAATTACCTAATTCTTGGCCGGTAATATAGAAAAATGCCGTACGCAAAGCCGCTGTCATTACCCCGCCCGATATACCGAAAATTGTTCCGGCACCGGAGTACTCACCCAACGGATTATCTGCTTCTTCTTCCGGCAAATTCATAAAATCAATACCGTTCAACTTAATCATTTTAGCCAGTTCACGGGTAGTAATCACCGCATCAACGTCTTGATAGCCTGACGAGGACATCGTTTCATCGCGAGCAATTTCCCATTTTTTCGCCGTACAAGGCATTACCGAAACCACCTTCACCTTAGAGGCATCGATTCCCATCTTCTCGGCATAATAAGTCTTGGCAATTGCCCCCACCATTTCGTGAGGCGACTTGCAACTTGACAAATGCGGCAACATCTCGGGATAATATTTTTCCAAATAATCTACCCAAGCCGGACAACACGACGTAAACATCGGCAAATTATCCTTTTCGGTAAAGCGCTTTACAAACTCAGTAGCCTCTTCAATAATGGTTAAATCAGCGCCAAAGTTGGTATCAAACACTTTTGAAAAACCGAGCCGACGCAACGCGGCATAAATTTTACCGGTTAAATTGCTACCAAAATCAGCCCCGAACTCTTCGCCCAAAGCTACTCTGACAGCCGGCGCGATCTGCACTACCGTAACCAAGTCTTTATCTTTCAGCATCTTCCAAACTTGCTCGGTGGTGTCATAATCAGTAATGGCACCGGTCGGGCAATGCGCCGCACATTGACCGCATTTGATACAAGGAGAATCACCTAATCTGGTATCATTGGCACCGGTAACTTTGGTGGCCATACCGCGGTGTAAATAACTCAAAGCCCAAACGTTTTGCACATTTTGGCAAATATCCACACAACGCCCGCAAACGATACACTTGGACGGCTCCAATACAATTGCTTTTGTCGAATCATCAATCGGCTCGGCTGATAAAATCTTGCGAATTTCATCACCTTCCACACCCATTTGTGCTGCCATATCTTGCAGTTCGCAAGCACCGTTACGCGAACAGGTCAAACAGCTGTTGGGGTGATTACTCAAAATCAATTCCAACACCGTCTTTCTGATTTCCTGCAACTCGGCATCGTTGGTAATAATTTCCATTCCCTCGGCAACCGGAGTGCAGCAGGAGCGCATAATGCGACCGCCGACTTTAACAATGCACATCCCGCAACCGGCCGACGGATCAACATCGGGGTGTTTACACAAAGTCGGAATATTCACGTGAGCCCTGCGAGCCGCATCTAAAATGCTGGCACCATCGTTAACTTCAACTTCTATACCGTCAATTTTCAACTTAACCATACTTAATTCTCCTCATCTTTTAAGTTGCCGTCAACCAGCTTGTTGATATATTCACTTTCATAAAATTTTAAGGTCGACAATACCGGATTCGGTGCAGTTTGTCCCAAACCGCATAACGACGCTTTCTGCATTGCAAAGGCAATTTTCTTCAAGAGTTCCAAATCTTTCTTTTTACCTTTGCCGCGATTAATTTTATCCAATAATGCCAACATTTGTCTTCCGCCGATTCTACAGGGCGCGCATTTACCGCAAGACTCATCAACCGTGAAATCCAAATAGAACTTAGCTAATGATACCATATCCGAGGAATCATCAATCACAATCATACCGCCGGATCCCATAATTGAACCGACTTTTTTCAACTCCTCATAGCACACCGGCATATCCATATATTCCTTAGGTATCACCCCACCGGAAGGTCCACCGGTTTGCACAGCTTTCAGTTGCTTACCTTGCGGTACACCGCCGCCGATTTCATTGACAATCTCGTTGATGGTAGTTCCCATCGGTACTTCAATAAGTCCCGAATGTTCAACCTGACCGGTCAAGGCAAACACTTTAGTACCTTTGGAAGTTTCAGTTCCGAATGAAGCAAACCAATCAGCCCCTTTAAGCATAATCTTCGCCACATTGGCCAAAGTTTCAACATTATTAACGCAAGACGGTTTCTCCCACAGGCCTTTGTTGGTCGGATAAGGAGGCCTAGGACGCGGAGTGCCACGGGCACCTTCAATAGAATGAATAAGAGCAGTTTCTTCACCGCAAACAAACGCCCCGGCGCCAAGCCGTATATCAACATTAAAGCTGAAATTCGTTCCCATAATATTATTACCTAACAGGCGATTCTTTTTGCAAGCCTTAATAGCTTTTTCCAGTCTTTCAACCGCTAAGGGATACTCGGCGCGAACATAAAACCATCCTTCGGTTGCCCCGATTGCATAAGCCGCAATCATCATACCCTCAATTACCGCATGAGGATCACCTTCCAAAATCGAACGATCCATATAAGCTCCGGGATCTCCTTCATCGCCGTTACAAATAATAAACTTCTCATCAATTGTCGGAACTTTAGCGGCTAATTCCCACTTCATACCAGTCGAAAATCCGCCGCCGCCACGTCCTCTCAAACCGGAACGTTTAATTTCATCAACAACCTGTGCCGGTGTCATAGTTTTCAAAGCTTTCTCTAAAGCCAAATAACCGCCTCTGGCCATATATTCGGAAATATCTTCCGGATCCATATGACCGGCATTTTTCAAAACTACTTTTTCCTGCTTGGTAAAGAAAGGTAAGTCCAAAGACAATACATATTGCTCCAACTCTTTCGGCAAAACGACCTCGTTATTTGCCTCCAAAGACGGAATGACATATTGCTCCATAATTTTCTTAGCTGATTCCAAATCAATGCGTTTAAACAACTTGTCTTTTTGCCCTTTAATCTCAACTCTGATTAAAGGCCCTTGGGCGCATAATCCCATACAACCAGTTGCAACAATGCGGATTTTATCCTCTAATTTATGCTCAATTGTAATATCTTTAATCAATGCCAAAATATCATCACTGCCCGAAGATTTGCAACCGGTGGAATGACAGCAATAAATGTTGCAAATAAATTTTTCGATTTCGGCTAATTTGTTTTTGGCAATCTCGTGAATATCAAATCTTTTTTCCAAATCTATATCGGCCATCTTTAATCCTCCTTGAAAGCTTCACGCCATTCATTTAAAATCGTCGGCACATTTTCCGGTGTCATACGACCGTAAGTTTTGCCGTTCACCACACAAACCGGTGCCAAACCGCAACATCCGACGCAACGCACACACTGCAAATGGAACAGCCCGTCCTTAGTGCTTTCGCCTTCGCTAATCCCTAATTCCGATTTGAATCTCTCCAACACTTTATCATTACCTTTAAGATAACAAGCCGTTCCGGTGCATACCGAAATAACCGCCTTCCCCGGCGCTTTTAGCTTAAAGAAATTGTAAAAGGTTAAAACCTCATAAATACGAGCCAAAGGTACATCCATACCTTGTGCCAATTCGACGGCATCATTCCAATCGACATATCCTTTCACATCTTGAATTTCGTGCAATGCCATAATCAGGGAACCGCGCTTTTTATGCCATTTAGCGGCGGCCTGTGCAGCTTGAGAAGCATCAGCCATATCCATCATCTCCTTACAATTATTTATACTTTCGAGCACAGATTATATATATTTTTTTTGCCCCTGCAAGCAGTTTTGACAAGAATTGCAAATTTATTTTGACAAATAGCAAAAAATCGTTCATCTTGCTTGACGAGGTTATAAGATAGTACAGCATCAATGATTATGAAAAAGTTAAACATTTATATTTTTAAACAAATTGTTATAGGCTTTTTGCTGATATGCTTTTCGCTGATGTCAATTATATGGCTTTCGCAATCTTTGCGATTCCTTGATTTAATCGTATCAAAGGGTATATCTGCCGGCATTTTTATCAAACTTACCTCGCTGTTGATGCCTCGTATCTTTGTACTTTTAGCGCCTATTGCTCTATTTGCCGGAATATTATTTGTCTATAATCGAATGCTGGCTGATCAAGAGTTGGTAGTTATGAAATCTGCCGGCATCAGCCCGTGGCAATTGGCCAAAGCGGTTGTTTTTTTAGGGATTCTGTTAGCGCTGATAAATGTTTACGTAATGAATATAGGGATTCCCAAAGCTGAAACCAGATTTAAGGATTTGGAATGGCGGGTTAAAAATAACATTTCTCAATTAATGTTTCGCGAAGGTGAATTTACCGAAATACAAAAAGGCTTGACGGTATTTATCAGCAAACACGATGATGATGGTACCGTTAAGGGTATATTAATCAATGATGAGCGCAACCCCGATATAAAATCGGCCACTTCCGCCGAAAAGGGTTTAATTGTCCAAACCGACCAAGGTCCCCGCATTATTTTGATTAACGGCAGCCGTCAGGAAATTCACTCGCGCAAAGGCACATTCTCCGCCGTAAGTTTTGCCCAATATTCGGTCGATTTCGGCCTTAAAGGCTCACGCAAACGCGGTAAAGACAACGCTCGCACCCATTCTTTTGAAGAATTGATTTTTGCTCTTACCAACAATAACTTATCCCCCGAGGAACGCCTTAAATGGTTTGTCGAAGGTAATCGTCGTCTGACTTCGCCTTTATTAGCCTTGGCCTACTCTTTAATCGCTTGTACGGGATTGCTCATTAGTAATTTTAACCGCCGTGGCCAAACCAAAACCATTTTAGCATCAATTACTGCTATTATCATTATTCAAGCACTCGACTTGATTTTCGGCAACCAAGCGGCTAAACACTTATTCTGGTTAACTTTAATGTATGCTAACGTCATTTTACCCATAGCCGCTTGTATAATTTTGTTGCTTAAACCGGATTTATTGAGTATGATGCGTTCCCGTCTGAATAATGCTATACTGGGATTTTCCAATGACTAAGTTTCGTCTTTTTTTATTAAGTTCCATCGGCTGTATACTCACCTTTGCCGCATTGGCGCAAAGCGATGAAAGTCTGATATTACTTGACACCAAACGCACTATTGATGAGGTGCAACCTAAACCTAAAGCAAAAATAGAACCTCGTTACAATATCACCAATGTATTGGAAACGCCGCAAGTTGAAACTACGGATATTTATTTCAATGCGGATTCGCTGGAAAATTCCTCCGCTGACGGTTTGGTAACCGCTACCGGCGCGGTAGAAATCGTGCGTGAAGATTTAACCTTACGAGCAGACAAAGTAACCTATAATCAAAACACCGACCGCATTACAGCCGATGGCAATGTTGTGTTATTGGAAAAAAACGGCAATGTTTTATTTGCCGACCACGTTGATTTAACTGAAAAAATGACTACAGCTAATGTTGATAACATTAAGGTGATTTTGTTAGATAAAACTCGCTTGGCCGCACGCTCGTTTCATAAAAAAAGCAATGATCGCAAAGTATTGCGTAATGCAGTTTATACTCCCTGTGACAACTGCCGCGATTCTTCACCGTTATGGCAAATCAAAGCTTTCAAAGTATTACACAATCCGGTTGATCAAAATGTCGAATACCAAAATGCCTTTTTAGAACTTAAAGGCATTCCCGTACTCTACACCCCTTATTTTGCCCATCCCGATCCCGCGGTAAAGCATCGTTCCGGATTTTTATTTCCGCGTTTAATGAGTAATGGTTTTTTGGGTGCGGCCGTTCAGCCGCAGTATTTCTGGGATATATCCGATCAAACCAATATTATCTTTAACCCGATTATTTCCACTGATAAAGATCCGATTTATTCTGCCATATTTCGCCATTACTTCTACCGCGGTGAAATTAATGCCTCGGGTTCAATTATGCACGATGAAGATTATGATAAGAACAACCCCAGAGGTCATTTGTTTGCATACGGACGCTATGAAATCAACGACTATTGGGTAGCCGATACTGACATCAACTACGCTTCCGATCACAACTATCTTGATGATTTGGATTTGCCTAAACACGATGATTCGTGGTTAACTTCAAGATTGCGCTTCCAAGCATTTGATAACCGCAACTATGCTTACTTGGAAGGATACTATTATGATATGCTCAGCTATGACCTGCAAGGTATCAACAAGCCTTATGTCTTACCGATAATGGGCTATCAAAATATTTCCACCCCTAATGCCTACGGGGCTTATTTCAGCAATACTTTTTCCGCCGCCTCAATTTATCACAAAGAAGATGATGCATCGCAACGCTTGTCTATGGTAAATGCGTGGAACTTACCTTACACAAGTCCTTTTGGTGAAAAATATCACTTAACTGCCTCATTAAAATCGGACTTATATTATGTTACCCGCTACCAAAACCTCTATAATGAAGATTATACCGGTACGGCGGCACGCATCTTTCCGAAGGTTGGTTTGGAATGGCGTTTGCCTTTTATCAAGAACACCGACAACACTTCACAAATATTGGAACCGATTCTTATGGGCGTCGTCGCACCCGACAAAGGCAATAAACGTGATAAAATTCCTAATGATGACAGCCGTGATGTCGAGTTGACCGATACCAACATTTTCGACTTAGATCGCTATGCCGGATATGATCGCAACGACGTCGGTTCACGCATAAGTTATGGTATAAATTGGAGTTTCTATGGCAAACAATGGGGACGTTCCTCATTATTGTTGGCGCAAAACTATGAAATCAAAAACAACGATGAAACATTTAAACAAAACCAAGACGGTAGCCATCTTTCCGATTATGTCGGACGTTTATATTCGGCCCCCAGCGACTATTTTGACATAACCTATCGTTTCAAGTTGGATAAAGACAATTTAGATTTAACCTACAGCGAATTAGCCGCATCAATCGGCAGTGACTTGTTGCGCTTGAACACCTCGTATATTTATTTTCCCGAAAATGATCGTGAATCAATATACTATGGCAAGCAGCGTAAAGAGATTTACACCTCTTTGAGTTCTCATATTACCCGCAACTGGTCAATCAATGCTTTCACCCGTCACGACTTGGAAAACTCTCGCACCTTATCTCACGGCGGCGGTATCAGTTATGAAGATGAATGCGCCAAATTTGCGCTTCAAGCCGAAAAAGAGTTTTCCGAAAATCCCGATGCCGATAACGACATCTCATTATATTTTACATTCTATCTCAAAACCATCGGCGGCATAGGCAACCGTTAAAGAAAGGAGCAAAATATGCGTAAAATTTTAGCTGTTACTTTGGCAATAATACTTTGGGGAATTTCTCAAGCACAGGCCGACAACATTAAAATTGCCGCACTGATAAACGGTGAAATTATATCTAATGAAGATATATCTAACCAAATTAATATTTTTATGCTGAACTCTCCGGTCCCGCTTAATACGGAAACACGTGGTATGATAACCCGTCGCGTTTTGGCGCAAACCATTGAACAAAAATTAAAATTACAAGCCGCGAAAAAAAATGATATTAAAATCAGCGACGCAGAAGTTGGGCAACAATTAAAATTATGGGCACAAAAAAATAAAATTAATTTGGATAAACTTTCTGCTAAAAAAATTGATAAACAGGCTCTGTCTGATAATCTTAAAGCCGAACTTGCCTGGGTTAAACTTATCAGAAAAAAATACTATCAAACGGCTAATATTACCCAAACGGAAATTGATGAAACCATCGATGAAATAACCAAAGATATGGGGGTAAAAAAATATCAGGTATTAGAAATTTACATCAAAAAAGAGAATGCCAAAGATATAGAACAGTTGGTTGAACGTTTGCGTGAAGATCCGCGTTTTGAACTTTATGCAGCACGCTTTTCCGAAGCCCCTTCGGCAGCCAACGGCGGCAATTTAGGTTGGATAAATTCCGGTAAAATGCTCTCGGCATTGGAATTAAGATTATCCAAAATGAGCATTGATGAAGTCAGTGATGCTATTTTGGTAGGTGACGGTTATTACATCTTGAAACTTTTACAAGTATTTGATCCTAAAAAATCTCAAGGTTTCACTCCGAATAAAGAAGAGGTTCGCACGCTTCTTGAAAATCAAAAAATGGAAGCCCTTTCCAAGAAAATGCTGCAAGATTTGAAGCAAAAAGCCATTATTGAAATTAAAAACTGATGTCGATGGATATTAACATTGCTATTGATTCTCTGCCATCATTAAAACTCACGGTTGATGCGTATGGGTTACTAGCTAAAAAAAGCTTAGGCCAAAATTTTTTATTGGACGAAAACATCACCAATAAAATTGTGCGGCAATCTTTATTAAAGCAAAACTTACCCTCTTTCTTGGGTGCGGAAATCTATGAAGTCGGTTCCGGTCCCGGAGGTTTAACCCGTGCGATTTTGCGTGCTCAACCGGATAAACTGACCGTTATTGAACTTGATGAGCGTTGCCTGCAAATAGCACAAGACATTAAAAACAAAATCAGTTTACCTCTGGAAATAGTCAACCAAGACGCTCTCAAATTTGACTTTCCGTTAAAAAATAAACCGATACACATATTATCCAACCTGCCATATAATATATCCGTACCTTTATTAAGTAAATGGCTGTATAACATAAAAAATTATCGGTCATTAACCTTGATGTTTCAAAAAGAAGTCGCTGATCGCATTGAAGCTGATACCCGTACTAAAGATTACGGACGTCTGTCAGTTTTAGCCCAATTGCAGTGTAATGTAACCAGACTATTTAATTTAGCTCCGGAAGCCTTTACCCCGGCGCCGAAAGTTTGGTCAAGCGTATTGTTATTCACGCCGCGGGAAGATGCACTTGATATATCTGCTATAAAAAAATTAGAAAAAATCACAGCAATGGCTTTTGCCAAGCGTCGCAAAATGTTACGACAAATTTTCAAATCAACAGTCGATTTTGAAAATATATGCAATCAATGTAATATATTACCAACGATGCGTCCGGAAGAACTCACTCCGCAACAATTTTACGAATTAACACAACTACTTTAATTATGCTTGACAAAGCAATAATTATAATTTATCAAAAGGGACATCTTATGGGGGTATAGCTCAGTTGGGCTCGAGGATAATTTTAACCGTTGCTCCGGTTGAAATTACCGCAAGAGACGAAGTTTTGTTAGTTTGTGAGCCAGCGTAAGCGACGCGCTACAAACGTTACAAAACGAGTGACCGCAGCGAGTTAGCGAAAGAATTGAGCTTTACGAGCAAGAAGCGAGAGGCGCTCGCTCGACCTTATTATTTTAATTCGACCTATGGGGGTATAGCTCAGTTGGGAGAGCGACAGGTTCGCAATCTGTAGGTCGTCGGTTCGATCCCGATTACCTCCACCAATCAAAAAAAACGGCTTTAATGCCGTTTTTTAGTTTCAACACAATTAATCGGGAGCGAACCGACAGAAGTCGGTTTGACTACAAGCGAGAGGCATACGGGAGTATGCCGGTGAGGGCTATATGCCCGAGCGAGCGCAGTGCAGCGAAGCTAAACCGATTACCTCCACCCATCAAAAAAAACGGCTTTAATGCCGTTTTTTTAGTTTCAACACAATTAATCGGGAGCGAACCGACAGAAGTCGGTTTGACTACAAGCGAGAGGCATACGGGAGTATGCCGGTGAGGGCTATATGCCCGAGCGAGCGCAGTGCAGCGAAGCTAAACCGATTACCTCCACCCATCAAAAAAAACGGCTTTAATGCCGTTTTTTTAGTTTCAACACAATTAATCGGGAGCGAACCGACAGAAGTCGGTTTGAATAATCTGCTATTTGGACAGTTTATTCAGCCAAGCGTTAATCTTGTTGGAAACCTGCTCTTTGTATTTCTCATCAATATTGTTAAAGTTTTCGCTCGGTAAGATTTGAGCATTTTTAGCCATTTTTACAAAATCCTCAAAGAATGTTCCAAAATTACTGCCTTGGGTAGAAAACGGAACAACTTTAGTATTGTTGAAATCAAAGCCTTGCAAATAACTATAAAGTGCAGGAGCCATAGTGTACCACCAAACAGGACCGCCGATGAAAATTGTATCATATTGTGTAATATCAGGCATATTATCCTTTTTTAGTTCCGGATAATTTTTAGAGGACAATTCTTTTTTGCTTTTCATATAAACAGATGGTGAGGAATATGTTTCAACTGTTTGGATTTCATACAAGTCAGCATTGGTTTTGCCTGCTATCTGCTCGGCAATATCCTTGGTATGACCTGTCAAAGAATAATAAACGACCAGAACTTTACCTAAATTAGCATTTAAGGTAACTTCATTTTCAAAACCAGCCATTTCAGCTTTATTTTTTGAGTTGACTTTATACAAATGGTATAAACTTGCACCACCTATAACAAGAGCTACCAAAACAATAACATATAAAACAATCTTCAACATATTCATTTCTCCCAATGATTTTTTATGCCTTTATATATAAAATTGCTATCAAAAAGTGTCAACGCAAAAATCCTTAAAATGTTAAACAATGTGTGTTCTTTAACATTTTTAGATTTTTATAAAAGATACTTTATTTTGAATATATCTATTTTTAGAAAAAGCTTGATTTTCTCCAAAAAGTCCATTATAATAGGACTAAATGGAGCAAATATGATATATTCGTTTGATGATTTGAAAATAAAGTTTAGCAATTATGCTAAAATTAAAGATAAGATAAGCCGTGAAATACAAGCAGGACGGCTTATACCTGTTGTACGTGGATTATATGAAACAGATGCTTCCGTTTCGGGAAAGTATTTAGCAGGACGCATTTATGGTCCATCATATTTGTCTTTTGACTATGCACTTTATATCTATTCACTCATACCCGAAGCCGTATATAAAACATATACTTCGGCAACATTTGATAAGCGCAGGGCAAAGAAGTATCAAAATGCTTTTGGAGTGTTTACTTACCGTGATGTTCCGGCAGAAGTTTATCCGCTAGGTGTTCTCATTTATGAAGAAAACGGCTATTCATATCAAATTGCCACACCGGAAAAGGCTTTGTGTGACAAGTTATATACGATATCACCTGTCAGTAATTTGGCTGAATTAAAGGAACTTCTGTTTGATGATTTACGAATAGATGAGGACGAATTTTCAAAACTTAATAAGGATATATTGGAAAAACTTACACCATTGTATCATTCAACCAATCTTAATTTACTTGCTAAATTCATTAGGAGAAACATATAATGCAGACTGGATTTATAACAATCAGCACAAGCTACAAAACAAACCTTGTGCCGAATTTGTTATTACCGGATTTGTCATCAATTCCTTCGGCTGTCCTTATTACGGTTATGCGATTGATAAAATTACACTCGGCAACCTCATCAAACTATGGAACAGCGGCTTTGTTTATAAAGATTTACCGCTAATTCATTACCGAATATCCCACGGAGATAGCTCCACCCATATCGCCTATATTACCCAAGGAAAAGTCTTCAGCCATAGATTTCATTATTCAAATCCAAACAGATATATTCCAACGGAGGAGGTAAGAAAGATTTTGAAAAGTTTAAGGAAATAATGGGAAAATCTTGCAATTAAAGGTTTTGTTACCTAACTAAAGAGTATAAAGATATAGTTTTAGGAAACAATAATGACTGATAAAGAGACCATACCATTCAAAGCGGCACGCAAGTTAAATATGCTGATTATGCATAACGAAGCTTTGGCAAAAGACAAAAGCTTGCAAGAAAAAATCATTACTTGGGCAGAAGATATGTTAGAAGAAGCCCGAGCTGATTGGAGCGATTTACATAATACAGTATTAGACGCCGTAATAACCTGCGACCGTAAGCAAGAAGCTAAAAGAAAAGCTTTAATCAAAGATGAAAAATACGCACCATTTAGAGAGTATTTTAAGAATTTACAGTATAAGAAATTTATTTCTTATCAAAAGCAGGGGAAAAATCTTTCCGCCAGTGCATTTGTGCGCTATTTTCTCAAAAATGAAGCTCAACTTGTGGATATCCCATATAAAAACAGTAATTGGGAAATCAAGCTCAATCAGTTAGCCCAAGCCAACAACCGAGAATTTAAGAAAAGCTCCTGCATGATGTAGTTAAACGGTTGCCTGCTGTGCCGGATAGACAGTGGGTTTGCTTCTTATTAAAGTAAAAATGCAAAATTTTGCAACAACTTTAATAAGGAGAAAAACAATGGATATGTATCCGAAATATACCTCACCGTTTGGGTACCAGACAGGAACGGGTGGCATAGATACCTATGGTGTCAATCATAACAATTTTAGTCTGCGTGATGAAATAGAATATCAATTTGCACGCGACAAAAGAGAACAAGAGCTGATGAAGCAATATAATGCTCAAGGCATCACCGAAAATTACCCGCAATATGGCACTAACTTTTGGGGTAATTCTGCCAATAACTATGGTTTTGGCAACTCTAATATTTCTGCGAACATTGAGAATATGCAAAATAACACAACCCCAATACCGATGGTAACAGCAGCGCCACAACAACAGAATAATATGTTACCAAATAATCCAGTAGCACAACAAAATCCTCTGCAACAAGTTGTTGGTGCAATGGGAGACATGACAACAGAATATTTCAATATGAAAAATCATGGATATAAATATTTAGATGATTATCATCACTGTAAAGCAAATTATAATGCTGCGTCCAGAGGTCCTCTAGGATATAATACGGCAAAATATTTAGGTAATGCAAAAGAAACGTTTGATTTTTATTGGAATCAATTATACAAAGGTAAAAGTAGAGCAGAAGCAATTGCTGACAAAAGTCATGATTTAGGTGTTAATGCAATAGGAAGATTGAGAGGAGACTCTGGATTATATAATAGTGCACAAGATGCGTGTGCAGATTATCGCCTGAAGAATCCATCATTTCCAAAAAAATATTGGTAGAGGTAAACAAATGTTTCGTTCAAAAACTTTCAAACTTTGTTGTTTAATAATTATCAGTTGTTTTGCAATTTGGAAAATATATATTTTTTTAGAGCAAAATAGTTGTTTAGATAACGGAAATGTTTGGGATTATCAAGAAAATCGTTGTCGTGAAGATTGTTTAGTCTGGAATAAGATAAACGGTTGTGTAAAAATGACGGCTGAACAAGTAAAAATATTCAAAGATTGTCGCCATAAGGGGGTAGGTTGTGTTTCCAAAAAAGTTTTTGACGAAATATGTTTAAACAACAATATGCCACTAAATAAAAAAACAGGAGAATGTGATACAGAATTTACAGTAGATAAATGTTATAAACTCGGTGAAAATTGGATTTATCCGAAAACCTGTAAATGAATAAAAAATAAAGCTCGTCAGAAATGGCGAGCTTTTTCTTAAAATGTTAAACTTTCCTCTCCACCCGAGCGAAGTTTAACATTTTTTGTTTGAGGCATATCAGCCGATTTCAAAAGTATAGATTTTATGGGCTTTTCAGAGAAAATGTTAAAGAATGTAACTTCTTTAACATTTTTTATTAACAAGGGAAATCGGGGATTTTTAATCGCTTTTAAGCAACCGAACCAAGATTAAATTTACCCAAAAGGGTGTAGCACCGGTGTAGCACTGACAAAAATTAAAGGCTTTCACAAAATCGTGAAAGCCTTGATTTTATTGGTTGCGGGGGGAGGATTTGAACCTCCGACCTTCAGGTTATGAGCCTGACGAGCTACCGGGCTGCTCCACCCCGCGATAATTATGAGCTCCTTTTACGCCCTCAAACCGGCTTTGTCAAGTATTTATTTCAAAAAAACAAACTCAACGCTAAAGCCAATATAAAAACCGCTAAAATTATCCAATGTTTAATTTTCATTGCTGCCTTCTTAAAAAATTCAATTTACTTTCATTCAAATAATCATTTTTAAGGCAACTTCAAATCAGCTTTTGGCTATACTACTTGTTTAACTTGCTCCAATAATTGCTCTTTATTCAACTTAAACCCCGATTCTATCCAGCGTTTTTCCAGTTCTTTGAGCATTATTCCAATCTCACGACTGCTTTGCATTCCTTGAGCCATCAAGTCTTTGCCGGCGAGCGGAAATTTACTTTGTTCGATTTGCCTAAAATTATGATAAACTTGCCACATATCATCGGGAAATTTCATTTTTTCGGCGATTAATGCCAGCCATTTAGCCTGACACCATTCATTACCATAACGATAAACCATAATTTTTTGCTTTTCATTATTTGCCAAATCGGCAAACTCGCATTGCACTTTTGCCAAATTAATCAGTAAATTCTTTTGGCTCTTATTTAATTTTAATCTGACCGCCATATTTTCCGCCCATACTTCATCCGGACGATATAAAATAAACAGCCGCAAAATCTCGCCGTCTGACACTTCTTCTCCAACCGCGATTTTATTAAAAAACTCCAAATTTTCAACATATTGTGCATCCGGTAAAATATAGCTTAAAACCCCATTATTTTGCATCAAGCGAAATGCTCGCGGCGCATGATATGTCACCAAAATCTTGAACAATTCATCGCGGATTTTTTCCATCGGCACTTTTTTCAACAATTCGGCATTGCAGGCACAAGCATCTATCGCCTTATAATTCGGTTCTTCCAATCCATACATTGCATAAAAGCGAAAATAGCGCAAAATTCGCAACGGATCTTCCTTAATTTTTTGGTTTGCCGAACCGATAAACCGCACATAACCTTTTTCCAAATCCTCAATACCGTTATAATAATCAAATACGTTGCCTTTCTCATCGGCATAAACGGCATTAATCGTCAAATCACGCCTTGAGGCATCTTCTTCCCAATTATCGGTATATTCAATATCTACGCTACCGTCATTATTTTCTACAAATTTATACAGCGAGCTGATTTCCACCACACTGTCATTCAATTTTACGCCCAATGAATTCTGCTTAATTCCCATCGGTTGCGTGTCATAACCCTCTTCCGCACAAGCCTCTGCCAACTCATCGGGGCTCAAATCGGTTGCCAAGTTCAAGTCATATCCTTTAACATCGCGCAAAGCATCTCTTACCGCACCGCCGACAAAGCGCAACACCCCGCCGTGATTTTCCACCACCTTAAATAAACGCAAAACATCGGCATCAACCGTTAACTTTGCTATATCTAAATATTCGCTCCGCATCATAAGATATGCACCACCTAAAAAAATTTTTCTTTTGAAATTAACATTTTTTATATAATTTGCAAATATAATTTTATGTAAATTCAACTATTTTATGGATTCACCGCAATGAAAAAAACATTATTCCTTATTTCTTTAGCTTTTATCGGTTATATTACCCCGTCTTTTGCCGAAGCGCCCAAAGTTTTGGGCGAATACGGCGACTGGATTGCTTACTACTATCGTGAAAAATCCGGACCGGTATGCTATATGGCCTCCACTCCCAAAAAAGACGAAGGCAAATACACCTCGCGCGGTGATATTTATGTTGTGGTAACCCACCGTCCCAATGAAAAAAGTTATGACGTTATCACGGTTAATGCTGGCTATACTTACAAACCGGCCTCTGCGGTAAAAATAAAAATCGGCGCTCAAACTTTCGGCGAAGATGATCTGTTCACCTCCCAAGGCAAGGCTTGGGCCGTCAACTCTGATGTCGATAAAAAAATCGTTACTGCAATGAAACGAGGCTCTCGTATGATAATTGACGGCGTATCATCTAAAGGCACTTTAACCAAAGACACCTATTCGCTCAATGGTTTTTCCTCAGCTTATAAAGCTATCTCCAACAAGTGCAAATAATGAAAAATTTAATCGGCCTGTCCAAAGAAGAACTTTTAGCCGAGCTCACCGCCATCGGCGAAAAGCCATTTCGTGCCAAGCAATTATGGCAATGGATTTATTTTAAAGGTGAAACTTCTTTTGATAATATGACCAACTTATCTAAGGATTTACGCGAAAAATTAAAACAAAATTTTACCCTCTCACGGCCTAAAATCATCACCGAACAACTCTCTAAAGACGGCACCCGTAAATGGCTGTTGGAATTTACCGATGGTGAGCGCATTGAAACGGTTTATATCCCTGAAGAAGACCGCGGTGCCGTTTGTATTTCCACGCAAGTCGGCTGCGCCGTTGGGTGCAAATTTTGCCATACCGGAAGCCAAAAAATCACCCGCAACTTAACCGCCGGCGAAATTGTAGCGCAATTTATGGTGGCGCGCGATGCTTATGATGAGTGGCCGTCCCCCACCAGTGAAACCCGTTACCTGTCCAATATTGTGGTTATGGGTATGGGGGAGCCCTTACATAACAAAGATGAAGTTTTCAAAGCCTTAAAAATCTTATCCGATGGCGATGGTATTGCTATTTCCAAGCGTCGTATTACCTTATCCACCTCGGGTATTGTACCCCATATTGAAGCGGTTGCGCAAGAATTAGGGTGCAAACTGGCTATCAGTCTGCACGCCGCCAATAATGAAAAGCGTTCCGCCATTATGCCGATAAACAACCGTTATCCCATTGAACAGGTATTAGAAGCCTGCCAAAAATATCAAGCGATTATGGGTATGAGCCGTATGATAACTTTTGAATATTTGATGCTTAAAGATTTTAACGATACTCCTGAAGATGCTCGTGAATTGATAGCTCTGATGCGCCGATACAATCTTGGAGCCAAATTTAATTTAATACCGTTTAATCCTTGGCCGGGATGTGATTTTATCCCCAGTTCCAATAACAAAGTGCACGCTTTTTCCACCATATTGGAAAAAGCCGGTTATGAAGCTCCCATCCGCGTGGCACGCGGGCAGGATATTTTAGCCGCTTGCGGACAATTAAAAAGCAAAAACTCAACCCCTCAAAGATGTTCATAAAAAATTAATATACTTTAAATAATTAATATGGTATAATACAGTATGTTATGGTTGTGCACACCGGTAGAGGGGGAAAAAATGAGATACTTAAAAATTGCATCTGTGTTGATGTTAACACTGTTAACTTCATATTACGCTAAAGCAAGGGTTATAACCATTGAGGAATATGATTACAAAATTCGTAAAACACCGGAAAATGTTACCCGTTGTGAAGATTTAACCGGTTATTATACAACTCAACCCCAAGGCTATAGTTGCACCTTAAAAACATACAAAGGGTTATCTTGTTACACCGGTTGCGTCTTAACCTGTACTGATGAAGCCTATCCCTATACCTCTGATAATTGTTCAGCTCTTTCCGGTGAAACCTGCACCATAAATGACACTCCTCGCTATAAACAATGTAATTGCAGTTACACCAATACGGCTGCCAACTGCTCTAACCCGACCGGCAGTAACTGCTCTATGAACGGTACTACTTATTATCAAAACTGCAACTGCAGTTATACCAACACGGCATCCAATTGTAGCGGCACCTTAGGCGGCAACACTTGTAAAAAGAATAATGTCACTTATTATCAAACCTGTACTACCTGTAATTACACCTATACCTTAATCAACTGCAGCGGCACTTTAGGCGGTGGAAGTTGCACCAAAAACGGCATCACCTACTATCAGACTTGCACAAATTGCAATTACACCAATACGACTGACAACTGCTCTAACCCGACCGGTAGTACTTGTACTAAGAACCGCACGACCTATTATCAAAACTGTGATTGTAGCTATACTTACACCTCAGACAACTGCAGCGGCACTTTAGGCGGCGGAAGTTGCAAAAAGGATAATGTAACTTATCGTCAAAGCTGTACTACTTGTAATTACACCTATACCTCAAACAACTGTAATGGAACTTTAAGCGGTGCTTACTGCACTAAAAACGGCACCACTTATTATCAAACCTGCACGCCCAATCAAACCGGAGGTTCCTGCAGTGCCGGTGATATTGTCTATCGTTTGAATTTTAGCAATACTTATGGAGATGAAACTTGGTATCAAAATAAATGGAGCGGTTATCCGGATTTTGCCTGCTTATCACCAAGTGATGCGGCTGCTGCCGGTAATAAAACCTGCATTAAAACCTCTAACGGACAATTTTATTACACAACTTGTGATAACAATATAACCACCTATGAGCGCACCGGAATTATGCTTAACAACCACATCGCCGTTGATACTTCCGAAAACTGGGAAATATATGGTAGTGGATATGCCAATGAGCCAGATAATTTGTTTGTCAGTTGCTGGTTAGACAGAAATCGCGGCGACTATGAAACTTATGCCAGTTCATGCACTCCTTTTTCTGGGACGTATAATGGGATTGGTACGTGTACTCCTTCTCCTTCTGATCCCTTAGATGATTGTGGATGGCGAGTTATTGATCAAGAATTAAATTTACCTCAGTATAACAATGTAAGACGTAGTGACTATATTACTGGCGGCGGCAACAACAGCTCCGGCGTGACCAACCTTGTTAATGCTTTAGCCGCTACCTCAACCAACACTGATGTTCCCTTAGGTCCTAAATCGACTTATAGCTATACCTTTGGTATTCCTTATCTTATTGATGCCAATAATATGGCTTACCAGGATTCGACTTATTCTTCTGAGAATGGTAATATCTTTAGCTTCGGTCTTGTGATGACAGATAGCGGCAACCCTATGGCAAATTATTACGGATATATCACTCCGGCTTGGTATTGTATGAATAAAAACCTTGAACACACAACGTATACATTCAGCACCAGAAGCGGTCATACTGTTACAGGCGGAACACTTAGCAAGCAATTTACTGTTAATAATAATAAGGTATATTATTATTTACCCACCATCGGTGATTGGAAGATTTTTGCTGACGCGGTAAGCGGTGATTCCAGCTTAAAAAGCACAGTATTCGGTGCATACACCGGTTTCGGAGCGTGGTCCAGCACTTATGAGCCAAATACATCTGGCGGCAGTTTAAATATTTGGAATTATGATGGATCTACCAACAGTATTTATGGCCACACTGAGAGTTTAATGTACATCCCAAGCCCATCTTACACCAGGGTAGCGACATATATAAACAGTACTCCTGAACATACGCCAACAATACTGCCAACAGTAACCAAATGTTTCATCTATATATCCGGATATACACCTGATGACGATTGCGGTATAACACTTAGCGGTCCCACAGAGGGACGAAATACGATAACTATATCGGGAAGCGGTTGTACTTATCAATAACCTCTAAACTGTTGGATATTTAACATTACCCCGCGGCACTGTAATTTTAATGCCGCGGGGTAATGTTTTTTTAATTTCTTGGCTGCTAACCGAAAACACCGGTTATCTCAACTTATATCCGCCCTCGGAGGTTTCTATCAACTCGGCTCCTCCGCCAGCTTCTACTTTTTGCCGCAAGCGATAGATATGCGTTTCCACCGTATGAGTAGTGGCATCTTCGGCATATTCCCAAACTTGTGTCAATAAATCTTGTTTGGAAACATATTTATCTGCATTTTTATATAAATATTTCAAAATTGCCGTTTCTTTTTCGGTGAGTTTGAAAACCTGTTCATTTTCGATATTAACAATCTCGCGGCGCGCCGGATACAAAATATAATCACCAAATTCCAATCTTCCCTCATCGGAATTCTCAAAAAAACTCATAGCCGCCCGCAAGCAATCCAAAAAATCTTCCAACACAATTGGTTTAGATATAACTTGACTGGCTTTGGCTGCAACATCGTTATTATCTCCCAGATAAATTACCGGCGCTTTTATTTCACTGCAACTGCTCAAAAACTTATTATTGCCATCAACAACTATAACATCAAACGAATTGTCGTTTGCCTCTATGACGGTAAACTCCGGAGCGTGATATTGTATTTGGCCGATTAAATCATTCTTAAAAATTGCATTATCAGATAAAACTAAAACTTTAGGCATTAAAAGTTCACTCCCAATCCTATAATTCCGGCTGCTCCCTTATCCTTATCACCGGCAAAACGATAATTCAAACCGGCCGCCGCTATCATAACATCAATATATTTGTTCAACTGATATTGATTCGACCAAACAACCACCTCATTTTGGTTATCCTTATCCTTTTGCTTGCTCTTAAAATAGCTTAAAGCCGAACTGAACGGTCCGATTTCATAACCCACACCGATATTCCAAGCATAGCCCTCACGATAGCCGTCAAAATCTTCCGGCAAGGCTCTGTTCGCCTTTGCCTTATCATCGCCGTCGATGTAGGTCTTACGCGCCCCCACACCGATGGTCCAATTACCACGATTAAGACTTTGACTAATGGAAAATTCTTTATCATTGCCGTGATACTGCCCATAACCTAAAGATGTTTTAGAGTTGATGTTTCCCAGTCTGTGATCAGAATACACTGCGGCATTAAACCCGTCTTTATGCGCAAATCCGGCGTGCTTGTTAATCAATCCGCGGCGATTATAACTATCCGGCGTCCAAGTAAATCCTACAGCCGTACCGTAAAATTCCGGCGTAATATAATTGATTTTCGGTGCTACCCCGTCGGTATTAATATCGGTTGATGTCAAAGTGGCAAAACGTGTTTCTTTCTCATTTCTTTTCCAGTTGGGATTATGCAAAAAATCAGCCACATCGCTGTTAGAACTCAACACCCCGACACTCGGCGCGCCATTATGAAAAAGCGAGGCAACATTATAAACCTGCCCTATCATCAATTGCCCGTATATGGTATCGGCAACACCATATACTTCCTCACCCCAATCACCTTGGTTGTAGTCCTTTAATTCTTTATCAATACCGCCCATTATATCAGCGTGCAAAGTCACCTCATTATTTTCATCAAACTCATAACCGATGAAGCTATCAATATTACCTTTGCCCACACCATAATGATGAGGTTTTATATCCGCATAACCATAAGCCGCCTGCCCGTGCCCCTCTGCACCATAAATCACCTCGCCGGCTTTCACCTCTGACGATACGGCCAAAGCCAACAGCAATAATATCCTCTCAACTTTCATTTTAAATCCCTTAATTTATATCTTGCCTTCAAGTTTACTGCTTGTATTTTCAGAGTCAATATATTTATATCTTGAACCTTTTCAACTTTTTGCTTGACAATTTTTGTCTAAAAGCTATAATAAGAACCATAATTTAATATTATTAATAATCCCAAAAAAATATAATTATGAAAGAATTAAAAAAAGATGTCGTGTTCGCCTTTTTGAACCGACTGAAATTAACGAATGAGGAGTTATCCCTACTTCGTGAATGGCTGATGGAGTACTCGGCCAAAAGTTGCGACACTCTGCCGTGTATGGTTGAGTATGTAGGCTACGACCCCGATGGTGAACAAAACGGATTTTCCTCTGTTTCGACCGTTCACTACTCTAAATTGGAGTATGGGGAGCCGATATTGGCCTATTTGGGAGTGAAAATAGTGTTTGCTCCTATTTTAGGTCATCCGACCATAACAACGGTTGCCGACTTGATGAAAGAGGCTGATGAAGTCGGAGGTACACACCCGCTTACCCGTGCGGATTGGAACAAATTCACCACCCACCAGAAGTCCTATATGGATTTGAACAAAATCCTCAAAGGGCTGAAGCGTCCGGTGAACCTGCCCGACATCCGCGACCACATCTATTATCTCCACGACACCACTCCAGAGTGCACCCTTTGCACCCGCTTGGATGTCAAAACCGGAGAGACAACTGTGGTGCCCATCGCCGAGATGGATCTGATGCTCTGCGTCGCCGACTAAGGTGCAACAAAACCAAAAACCCCGCTGTCTTAACCGACCGCGGGGTTTTTCTATTTTAGGTAAGTATTAAATATCCAAATTAACCACATTAAGCGCGTTTTCTTGAATAAATTCTTTCCTAGGCTCAACCACATCGCCCATCAAGGTTGCAAAAGTTTCATCTGCCTCTTCCATATGATCGATATGTACTTGAAGAAGTGAACGTGCCTCGGGATCAAGAGTTGTCTCCCACAATTGCTCGGGGTTCATCTCGCCCAATCCTTTATAGCGTTGAATAGTAATACCCTTTTTGCCAGCAGCCATAATCGCATCAACAAAGGTCACCGGTCCGCTGATTTTGAGCTCAACTCCTTGCTTGGAAGTCAAGGTCGAAATATCCGCGAAGGTGTCAGCCAACACGCTATGCAATGCATTCAAAGCCTCAACCTCTTGCATTTCCAAAATGTTTTTACCGATAATATGTTTTTCAGTAACTCCGCGCAAAGTGCGCTCAAACAATATCGTTCCGTCATCTTGCATAGAGGCTTTCCACCCGCGGTCATACTCGGCCTCTAACTCGTCCAACCGAGCGGTTAACTTATCCAATTGCGGTTGCGGATTGACAGAAGTTAAAAACTCAGGTGCAAAAAGCCCGTAAATTGCCATCTGCTCAATAATTTTTTCCGGCACATTCTTGCTCAAATTGGCAATCAACCCGCGGGCTTTGCGATTCTTAGCTACCAAATCGACGAGGTCGGCTCCGGCAATTTGCTCGCCGCCTTTTAATACCAAGGTGGCATCATCACAACCGCCGCGAATAAGATAATCATCCATTTCACGCTCGTTTTTGATATATAAAATTGAGTTGCCTTTTTTAACCTTATATAAAGGCGGTTGAGCAATATAAACATAACCGCGCTCAATAAGTTCCGGCATTTGCCGATAGAAGAAAGTCAGCAACAAGGTTCTGATGTGGCTTCCGTCGACATCGGCATCGGCCATAATAATGATTTTGTGATAGCGGCATTTATCCGGATTAAAATCATCACGCCCGATACCCGTGCCAAGTGCAGTAATAATTGTGCCAATCTCTGCCGAGTTTAGCATCTTGTCGAATCTTGCGCGCTCAACATTAAGGATTTTACCGCGAAGCGGCATAATTGCTTGATTACGGCGATGGCGTCCCTGTTTAGCCGAACCGCCAGCGGAATCTCCCTCGACGATGAACACTTCGGACAATGCCGGATCTTTTTCTTGGCAATCGGCCAATTTGCCAGGTAACGAGGCAATATCCATAACGCCCTTGCGGCGAGTTAATTCTCTGGCCTTGCGCGCTGCCTCACGAGCAGTAGCCGCCTCGACAATTTTGCCGACAATAATTTTGGCCTCATTGGGGTGCTCGTCCAACCATTCTTTGAGCTTGTCATTGACAATATTCTCAACCACCGGACGCACCTCGGAAGATACCAATTTATCTTTGGTTTGTGACGAGAATTTCGGATCCGGCACCTTAACCGACAGAACGCAGCTCAAACCCTCACGCATATCATCACCGGTCAAAACTACTTTTTCTTTCTTCAACAATCCGTTTTCTTGAATATAGTTATTAATACTGCGGGTTAAAGCACCTCTGAAACCTGCCAAGTGGGTTCCGCCGTCTTTTTGCGGAATATTGTTGGTATAGCACAGCATACTTTCATTATAGGCATTGGTCCATTGCAAAGCAACTTCCACCGTGATATCGTCTTTTTCACCACCAAGAGCGATAATTTCCTCATGCAAAGGCGCTTTCGACTTATTAAGATAATTAACAAAGGCTTTCAACCCGCCCTCATAATGAAAATCTACCTCTCTCGGCTCTGCCCCGCGATTATCAATCAATTTCAAATAAACGCCGGAGTTCAAAAAGGCTTTTTCCCTGATAGCACGTTCCAAAGTATCAAAATCAAACTCAGTCTTGGTAAAAGTCTCCGGTGACGGTAAAAATGTCACTTCCGTGCCATGCATATTGGGAGCATCGCCGACCACCTTCAAATGCTCGGTAACATTGCCATTGGCAAACATTGCCACGTGCTCTTTGCCTTCGCGCCAAATCCGCAATTTGAGCCAAGTTGACAGCGCGTTAACCACCGAAACGCCCACACCGTGCAAACCGCCCGATACTTTATATGAGTTATTGTCAAACTTACCGCCCGAGTGTAATTCGGTCATAATAACCTCGGCCGCCGAGATTCCCTCTTCTTTGTGCAAGCCAACCGGAATACCGCGTCCGTTGTCGCGAACAGTCGCCGAGCCATCAGGATTCAATATAATCTCGGTTTTGTCACAATATCCGGCCAAAGCCTCATCAATCGCATTATCCAACACCTCATAAATCATATGGTGCAAACCCGAGCCGTCATCGGTATCACCGATATACATACCCGGCCTTTTACGCACGGCATCAAGCCCTTTTAAAACCTTAATCGAGTCCGCGCCATATTCTTTCTCAACGGCGCTTGTAACTTCCGCTGTCATTATTTATTCCTTTTGTGATTTAAAAAAACATATCGAATTCGGGTAAAAATATATAAAAATTTTTGCTTCTCGGCAACCATAAAATCGAAGATATTCCACAATTTTGCGGGATTATTTTTCAATATGTAAAAAGTTAGGAAAATAGTGCAGATAAAGTAAAAATAAAAAGAGAAAAATTTTATCACAATTCATCCCCAAAAAATGCGGATAGCGTGTGCAAATAATAATAAATAAAAGCGACGGCGAGTGAGTGTACATAAGAAGTACATAACCGAGCCGTCGTCTTGCAATTTATGTATTAGTTGCCAGCTAGACGCATTTTTTATTTTTAGTGGGCTTGGGTCCAGTTATCACCAACTCCCGCTTCCGCTACAAACTTCACCGAAGATTCGATAATATTTTCCATCACCTCTTTAATCAGCGGCATTACCTTATTAACTTCTTCTTCCGGTGCTTCAAAAATCAACTCATCGTGAACTTGAAGAAGCATTTTGGTTTTATAACCGCCTTGCGCTAAAACCCGCTCCATTTTTATCATTGCTAATTTGATAATGTCGGCGGCTCCACCCTGAATTGGCGCATTAATCGCCGCACGCTCGGCATTAGCTACGATTCGTTTGTTACTGTCATTAATACCGAAAGTCGAACAACGTCTACCGAACGGAGTTTCGACATAACTGTTTTTATGGGCAAATTCGATTGTTCTGTTCATATAATCCTTAATTTCCGGCATTTGGGCAAAATAGGCGTCAATATAAGTCTTAGCCTGTGCGGTTTCTACCCCGATATTTTTGGCCAAACCGAAAGGTGATATACCATATACAATACCGAAATTAATCGCCTTAGCCTGCCGGCGTAAATTAGCATCCACCTTATCAATAGGCACCCCAAACACATGGCTGGCAGTTGCCGCATGCACATCTAAACCATCGGCAAAAGCCTGCTTTAAGCGCTTGACATCTGCCACTTCCGCTAACAGGCGCAACTCTACTTGCGAATAGTCGCAAGAGATGATTTTACAGCCCTCCCGTGCAATAAAACACGAGCGAATTTTTTTGCCCTCTTCACTGCGAATGGGAATATTTTGCAAATTAGGATTCGACGAGGCCAAACGTCCGGTATTGGTAGCCGCGATTGCATAAGTGGTATGCACACGATTTTCCTTATCCAACAATTCGCTGATGGCATCGCTGTAAGTTGATTTGAGTTTGCTCAACTCACGCCAATCCAAAATAAGCCCTGCCATCTCAACTCCATCGGCGGCTAAATCCTCCAAAACTTCAGCTCCCGTTGCCCACGCTCCGCTGGCGGTCTTTTTGCCTTTCAAGCCCATTTTGCCAAACAAAATCTCACCGATTTGCTTAGGCGAGCCTACATTAAACTCTTCACCAGCGAGGGCAAAAATTTGGCGTTCAAAACTCTTAATCCGCTCATCAAAATAAGCGCTCAACCCCTTCAACTCCTGCGCGTTTACCTTTACCCCGCGCTTTTCCATTTTATACAAAATCTCTATTAACGGACGATCATAAAACTCATAAATTTTCAGCCGTCTTTCATCAATCATACGTCGCTTTAACACCTCATACAATCGCAAAATATAATCGGCTCGCTCGGCCAAATATTGCAACTGCGCCTCTTCCGGCAACTGCGCAAAAGTGATTTTATTTTTACCATTACCCAAAACTTCGGCTAACGGCGTTAATTCTTTGTCAAAATATAGTTTGCACAACGCCTCTAAACTATGCGAATGATCCGAGCTGTCCAAATCAAACGACACCACTTCAACATCATCATAAGGAGCAAACTCAACCTCGCCGAATTGGTTGGCTATTGTATGCATAGTTTCTTTTAGACCGTGCCCTACTTTCAAAATCGATTTGCTCTGCAACAGAGGCTGTAAATATTTAGCAAATAATCCCTTATCTACTGCCCATTTTTTCTGCGCTACAGCAAACAAATCCAAATCAGCGCCCACCTCCTCATCACTTACGGGCAGCATATAAACTTCGCCTTGCCCCACACCGATTGCCCAGCCTTGCAACTTGGAATTATCGGCATTTTTATCAACTTCTGCAATTAAACTTATTGCTCCGTTTTTAACGGCTTTGGCGCTCATCTGGCGCAAATCATCCTCTCTTTTAGCTTGGCGATATTGTGTCACCGGCTCAACCTTGACTATCAAAGTGCTCGTTTTGTCATCACTTTCTACCTGCGCACAGCGCTCGACAAACCATTTATCCGCCTTGGTTTTAATCGAATTAAAGCCGTATTTATCCAAAAATGCCATCAATTTATTATGCTCGGGACACCGACAATGATAATCCGTTACATTTTTTTCCACCTCAACATCATCTTTTAAGGTCACCAGCTGCAGAGATATACGCGCATTTTCGGCATTTTCGATGATACTCAAGCGTCTTTTTTCCTGCTTAATTTCGCTTGCATTCGATAGCAAATTTTCTACCGTGCCATATTCATTAATCAACAACGCCGCGGTTTTCGGCCCGATACCGGCTACCCCTGGAACATTATCTATCGCATCGCCGGATAAGGCCTGCACTTGGGTTACCTTATCGGGATAAACTCCGAATTTTTCTTTGACATCATCAGGGGTAAAAAATTTATCTTTCATCGGGTCATAAAACTCAACGCCATCACGTATCAGCTGCATCAAATCTTTATCCCCCGAAACCACCACCACATCAATGCCTTCTTGGCAGGCTTTTTTAGCATAGGTGGCAATCAAATCATCAGCTTCATAGCCTTCCATTTCTAATTGACAAATATTCAAGGCATCAACTGCCTCTCTGATGATGGGAAATTGCGGAATTAACTCCTTGGGTGTTTCTTTGCGTGTTCCTTTATAATCGGTAAATATTTGATTGCGAAAATTTTGCCTTTTGGCATCAAACAAAACCAAACAATAATCACAAGCAATCTTTTGGGTTAATTTCAAAAACATATTGGTAAACCCAAAGACGGCATTAACCGGCGTTCCGTCAGGCGCGTTTAAGGGCGGTAAACCATAAAAAGCCCTGAATATATACCCCGAACCGTCAATCAAACAAATCTTTTGTGCCATTGATTTACCCCTCAAGTTTGTAAAATATATTTGAATATATATGACGATTATCCTTCTGCCAAGTAAAAAATCAAAGATTACCAAGCTTAACAATCCTCGGGCGTCTTGCCGTAAGGCAAGCAGGCCCGAGGGTCAAATAATTCAGCAATGTCTTTTGATCCTCGGGACAAGCCCGTGAATGACATAGAAAAATATTGCCCAAGGATTACCATTTTCATAGCATTAGAAATTAAAAACTCGGATAGTGCGGCGGATAATAAGAAAGGTCTTAAAAAGTACCGGAGCGTACTTAAAGCGTACGTGAGGACACTTTTTAAGGTTTTTCTGTATTAGACGGCCGCTAGACGAGTTTTAAAAGAGCTGGAGTACTGAATTTGAAGCCTGTGACGCTAAAGCAAGAGCATTGACGGCCAATTGTTGACGGGTTTGTAAGGCAAGATAATTAGCACTCTCCTCGTTCATATCCGCCAAAACGAGGTCATCAGCACCGGTCTGTAATACATCAACCAAACCGTCGGTAAAGTCCATTCGTGTTTCAATAATACTTAAATGATTGCCTAATGCCTCGGCGATATTGCGCAAAGTGGAAGTTGCCGCTTGCAATTGGGCAATCGAGGTCTTGACATCGGATAATGTCTCCCAGTGGGAGGCGCTAATGCCGAGGGCATTAGCGGTAGCATTATAGCCTTGCACATTGTAAGAATGAGTGCGGGTTTCGTTGAACATGACACGCAAGCTATTGCCGTTTAACAAGTTAACTCCCTGATAACTTGCGTCTTTGACTAACTCATCATAAGCATTTAATGCGGTATTGAATTGCTCACCGTATTTTTGGGTGGATACATCAAGCGCCTCAACTTGCTCATTGGTAACCTCGACCGTGCCGCGCCAATTCATCGCATCTGACAAATATCTGCTTACACCATTATAATAATAGTCATTAACTGCGGTGATGTTGGTATTCTGTGCTGTGCTATCCGCCCAACGGGTTGTGCCGTAACTATTACCATAAGGATTGGTCGGGTCAAAATTGCCGGCAGCGCTTTGATTGCTGAAAGTCAAATTTTTCAAGCTCATTATTTTGGCGGACGCGCCGTCGTCGGATACCCAAGTTATCACGCCGACGGCGGTCTTGGAACCATCATATTCGCTCGCTTTGCCGTAAGTTAAGTCACTATACATCACATCCCCGATTTGCGGAGAGGCCGCGTTGGAAGAAAGGGGTAAAGGGGTAAAGCAATTTTCTAAAAGCTGGAAGGCACGGACGTCGTAACTATTGCTCTTAAGGTAGTTGTTCCGGCTACCGTTAGACATATTAAGTACCCAAGAACTGCCGTTGTCGCCCTCGGAAGACGACCAATAATAACTATTAGTTAAAGTTGCAGCATCAACACCTCTACTACGTAAAGTTGTAAGTGCATTGTTGATTATTGCTTTGTTATCGCCCACAGCGCCTGATGTGCCGCCTCCGGCGCTCATGCTTATTGCATCATAATCATAACCGTAAACATCGCATAACTCCCCTATGCTCGGCAAATACCACGTTCCTTGCCCGAAATTAGCGTCATTGCTCGCTACTCCGGGAGCATAGA
>ERZ842401.694-NODE-694-length-49447-cov-9.540533_pt1 | contig 49447 bp, 40 predicted proteins | sample MGYA00521270_ERZ842401 | MGnify/ENA primary metagenome ERZ842401 (study PRJEB31892, sample SAMEA3878208) | bioreactor metagenome | biome: Moose rumen | place: Sweden | collected 2011-10 | study: EMG produced TPA metagenomics assembly of the PRJEB12797 data set... | reverse complement strand
CCACGCTCGGTTCGCACGGCTTCGGCTACCGCGTTGCCGCATTGAGCGCGTCGGTGCTCTGCCTTGTCGGCGGTATCGTCCTGCTGTTCTACAACGAAAAGAAAGTCCTTGCTGTAAACGCAGAATAACTTTCGCAAGATAAGAAAAGCCCTCTTCACTTTGAAGTAATTCATTGCGAAGAGGGCTTTTTTGTATCCGCATAATGTTACAGTGTGTAACAGCATAATGTTGCAGAGTGTAACAGCATAGTGTTGCAGCGTGTAACAGCATAAGGTTACAGTATGTAACAGCATAGTGTTGCAGTGTGTATCTGCGTAATGTTACACTCTGCTACTTTGTAAAGAATGTGCGCATTTCGCCTTTGCCTTTGATTTCCATCACGATTTCTTCTTCAAATGCGATGCTGTCTTTGCAAAGTTCCCACGTTTCAAGGCTTGTGTGGATTCGGTCGGGAATACCTGAATGTTCCATACGGCTTGCGACGTTCACAGTGTCGCCCCAAATGTCGTAAATGTACTTTGTTTTGCCGATAACGCCTGCAATAACCGAGCCTGAGTTTATCCCGATACGAATATTAAACTGCACAGCGGAAGTGCGGTTGAACTCTTTGACATCTTGCAACATTCCGCGCGCGTATTCGATAAGTCTTTCGGCGTGATGTTCGTTTTTGTCGATTAAGCCCGAAGCTACCATATAAGAATCGCCAATCGTCTTGATTTTTTCGATGTGCATAGCGACGGCGCGGCTATCGAAACGGCTGTAAAGGTCGTTGAGCGCGGTTACAATTTGCTGTGCGCCCATTCCGCTTGTTATGCGTGTGAAATTAACGATGTCGGCGAAGAGAACGGACACATTATCCACCTGTTCCGCGATTGTTGCATTTGGTTCATTCTCTAATCGCTCGGCGACAGGAGCTGGGAGAATGTTGAGCAGGAGATTCTTGATTTTCTGCGTCTGCTCATCGACTCTTTGCTGCAAAATGCGCTCATTTCGCTGCACAGAGCGGATTTTATGCACTGCGATAAAGATTGCAATGGCAAACAGCGACAAAACGACCGCAACCCAAAAGCCGACTGTCTGATAAAAGAACGCTTCTTGTATAAAATTGATACGAGAATCAACCGCACTCACCACATTGTCGCCGTTCGCCGCGATGATGTAAAAGCGATACTTCCCCGTTTTCAAGTTCGTATACGAAACGACGCGGCTTGTTTCCCATTCAGAATAATTCGTGTCAAATCCTTCGAGCTTATGCGAAAAGCGGACGTGTTCCGAGGAAATAAAGCTCAAACCTGTGTATTTTATGCTCACACGCTTCACGCCAGCAGGGATAATAATCGTATCTGAAGTAGGGTAGAGCACTTTATCGTCAAGCATAATCTTTTCGATGTGAACAATGGGCTTCGTTTTGTTTGAATAGACTTTTTTGGGGTCGTAAATCGCAAAGCCGTCGATGAGCGTGAACCAAAGTCTGCCGAGCGAATCCTTCATCGAAAGGGAAGTGGAGGTTATGCCGCGTGTTTTCAGCCCGTCAGAGCGCGAATAGAGTTTCGGAGAAAGAGAGGTGTTCGCCTCGTTGATTTTTGACAGCATCTTTTGCATTTGTATGCTGCTGATGCCCGTATTTGCTGTGAGCCACGCGTTTCCCGTGTCGTCAACCAAGAGCTGAAATATGCTGTCCGAGCCGAGCCCCGTCGATTTCGAGTAATTAAAGAACTTCCCGTCGTATAATCGGCTTATGCCTGTGCCTGTGCAAATCCAAAATGCACCGTCGGAGTTCTTTGTTATCTTAAAAATGATGTTTCCCGCAAGTCCGTTTTCGGTTGTGTACTGATTGATGATTTTTCCGTCTTTCATCACGCACACACCGCCGCCGTCCGTGCCAATCCAAATAGAACCGTCCGCAGTATCTTCGTAAATGCACATTATGTACTCATTTGCAAGAGCATTTGCCTGCGTGAACGTGGCGATTTTGTTCGTCTTGTGGTCAACAATGTTAAATCCCGTCGTTGTTCCGACGTATAAATCGCCCGTGAGCGAGCTTTCGACGCAGACTCTCACCTTATCGCCCGTTAATCCGCTCTGCTTTGTCCATTGCCCCACGAGTTCGCCGCCCTCAGAAAACCTCACGACCCCAAGAGATGCATAAGTGCTGATTAAAATGTCCCCATTCTGTGCAATCGAAATATCTCTGACGCGCTTCTCGCCGCAAAAGTCGGTGATTTCGTTGTATTCGCGCTTTAATCCGCCGTTTTCTGCAATGCTGTAGCACGCCACGCCTTTATCCAAGCCCAACCACACTCGTTTATCCAGTCCTTCGGCTATCGCATTGACTGACGAAGGCAATTCCACCGTCTTGAACAGCCCGAGATTGAGCTTCTGCACGCCGTCGTGGCTTGTCGCGAACCAAATATTGCCCTCTCTATCCTCCATAATCTTGTTTACGTTGCTGTCGATGAGCGAAGTCAGCTTTGAATGGCGCGAAATCTTGCCGTCGCGATACACAACCACTGCGGTATCGGTTGCAAACCAGATGTTTCCGCTCTTGTCTTGGATAATCGAATCAATCTTCGTGCCGTTATTCTCTCCGCACGACAAATCGAAGAGCGTCGAGGTCTTCGCGTCCACTCGCAAGGCGTAATGCGGCGCAATGCCGAGCCAAAACACCTCTGTATTGTCTTGCGCGACGCACGTTACAATGCTGTTTTCTAAAAACGGGTCTAAAATCTTGTATTTCTGTCCCTTGCCTGCGGAAAATACATATATTCCGCCTTCTGCCGCCGTCGTAACCCACATTTTGCCCACCGAATCGCAGTAAAGCGTCGTGCATACGCTCTTCAAATCGCTGTGTTCGCGAATAAACGGCTCGTCAGGAGTAACGATGTCAAAGTTTTTCGTGATATATACCACGCCGCCCGCCGTCGCAATCCACATATTCCCTTCTGCGTCCTCTTCAATGTCGCGAATCGAGTTATTCGGCAGCCCGTTCGCCGTCGAAAAGGCTAAAACCTCTCTATTGCTGTCCATCACGATGCGAAAAACGCCCTCGTTGTTGCTTCCCACCCAAATCGCGCCGTCAGAGGCTTGAAAAACTGCGCGAGCCGAGGCAAAATCATACTTGTCGTCAAGCGCACGATTGAAGATTGTGAAGTCTATGCCGTCAAATCGCACCATTCCTTCATACGTTCCGAAATACATATAGCCCGATTCGTCTTGTATAATGTCGGTTACGGTGTTGCTCGGCATACCGTCCTCTGTCGTCCAGCCGCGGCTGACGTAATCGGAGAGAAAATCGAACGTAAAGCCTTTTGCTTCTATCGCTGCAAGGGCAGAACCGACAGAAAAAAGAAAAACTATCATCACACTGCATATTTTTCGCATAAAAATCCCCGTAGTTTTGGTGTATCGACTTCAATTATACCATAAAATAAAAAAAATACTTCCCCAATTCGTCAGAATCAAGAAAGTATTTTCAAAAAAAGCTCTTTTGCCCGCTATTTCAACACAACGCGAACGATTTTTTTCTTTCCAGCCTTCAATACAAACTCGCCGTCAGCGTCCACATCGGCGATTGACACAACGGCTTTCACATCGCTAATCGCTTTGCCGTTAATCTGCGCGCCGCCTTGCTGAATCAGACGACGAATATCGCTCTTTGTCGCGCCTAATCCTGCATTAAAGAACAAATCTATCGCTCCAATGCCTGCTTCAACGCTCGCTTTTTCAATTTCCGCCGTCGGCATATGCGTTTTATCGCCCTCTCCGCTGAAAGCCGCCTTTGCGCCGCTCAAAGCCTTGTCCGCTTCGTCTTTTCCGTGGATTTCTTTGGTAACTTCGTACGCAAGCCGCTCTTTTGCCGCGTTGATGTCGCCTGAAACGATAGAATCAATCTCCGAAACCTCAAGGAACGTGAACAGCAAGAAGAACTTTCTGACATCTGCGTCCGCAACGTTTCGCCAATACTGGAAGAAATCGAAAACGCTTGTCATTTCGGGGTTAAGGAAGATAGCTCCTTTCTCGGTTTTGCCCATTTTCTTGCCGTCGCTGCGCGTGATGAGCGGGAATGTCAAGCCGAAGACCTGATGCTGCTCGTTTAGCTTTGCAGTTCCGCCAAGTTTGCGGCGAATAAGGTCAACTCCAGCCGTGATATTGCCCCACTGGTCGTCGCCTCCAATCTGCAAGCACACGCCATGCTTTTGATGAAGCATATAAAAGTCATACGCCTGCAAAAGCTGATAATTGAACTCGATGAACGACAAACCGCGCTCTAATCGCTGCTTGTACGCCTCGAACGTAAGCATTTTATTTACAGAAAAACAAGAACCGATGTCGCGCAAGAAGTCGATATAGTTCAAATCCGCCAGCCAATCCTTATTGTTTGCGCTAAAAGCCGTGTTGCCGTCGAATCCGATGAACTTATCGAGCTGCTTTTTAATGCTTTCCACGTTTTCGTCGATTGTTTCATAAGAAATCATCTTTCGCATTTCGGTTTTGCCCGACGGGTCGCCGATTCTCGCAGTTCCTCCGCCGATTAACGCCACGCCGTGATGCCCGAATGAGCGCAAATGACGAAGAGCAAAGAACGGAACCATGTGCCCGATGTGAAGTGAAGGTCCTGTTGGGTCGCAGCCGACATAAAACGTGATAGGTCCTTTATCCATTGCCGCCGACAAACCCTCAAGGTCTGTGCATTGCGCAAAAAATCCGCGTTCTTTGAGTGTTTCAATAGCTTTATTCATAGATTTTCACTCCTATAATATAAGAAAATTAGACCTGTTCGATAACTGTCTTTATCGGGCTTGACCCTATAATTCAGTAATGAAAACTGTCTTTATCGGGCTTGACCCGATAATCTTTTCGCTTATATCGCTATAGATTACCGTATCAAGTACGGTAATGACACAGGGTTCCGAACAGGTTTAATATAAGAAAAGTATATCAAAGTGCTTTTATCTGTGCAACACGGCTATACAACTTTTTTTTCTTTGTGATATAATCGCTTCTATGCGTGTTTTACTCTTTTTTTTGCCGTTTCTCTTTCTTTCGTGCAATTACGGCTTTTATCTTTCGCTTTTCAATGAAGAAAGTGTGGACAGCCGCGCCGAATCGATGACTGTTTTGACAGGCGAAGACGTGCCGCGCGTCGATTCTGACGTTTTCAGCTTCATCGTGATGACGGACGTGCATTGCGGCGCGAGCGAAAAGCGATATAATGAGAAATTTTTTGCGTGGCTCAAAAATCAGCTCTCTGAAAGCGCGGAAAAACGCCCGAAATTCTGCGTGAGCTTGGGCGACAGCGCGGACGGCGGACACGAGAGCGAATATAAAGAGTATAATGCGTTCATTTCGGAAATGGCGAGCATTGTCGAAGAGAAAACAGGCGACAGCGGATTTAAAACATACACGATTTTAGGCAATCACGACTTATATAATAACGGCTGGGAGCAATGGGAGAAGCTCGTTTTCCCGAAAACCTCGTTTTACACGTTCACCATCGACACGACGACTTCTCCCGTAACGCTTTTTTTCCTCGACACCGCCAACGGCACGCTCGGCGACAGTCAGCGAGATAGTTTTGAGCGCGTGATAAAGCAAAATGAGAATATGGCTCTCGTCTTTTCGCACTATCCGATTTACGCAGGCGGAAATCTGCTGATGACGCTGCAAGACACAACGGAGCGGGCTTTGCTTTTAACGTGGTTTGCAAAATATAACGTGAAAGCGGTGTTTGCAGGGCACGCGCATAAAAATTACGGCTTCGATTCGGGCGATTTTCGCGAAGATGTTACGGCTTCTTACGTTTTCCAGCGCAATTTTCGCCTTGTAACCGTCGATACACAGTCAAAAACAGTAACTTCCACCCTCATCGAATACTAAACAATCATAGATTGCTTTTCTAACCTCACTCTCAGCCTCTCTCCGAGTAAGAAAAGGGTGTCAAAGGTTGTTTTTCTGAAAATTTGAAGTGCGTTGATAAAATTTATTCGGAACTAATAGTAAAGAATTGAAAATATGTTGTTTTATGCTATAAAACACGCTGTGCGTGCCCCCTCGCCTGCGAGGAGAGGGGGGTGAGGGGGTGAGGTTTGCTCAAATCCCCCCGATTTTATGCTTTGACGCTTATGCCAAATGCGTAATCATATAGAAAATAACGCAGAGGAACGGCACAAAGAACTTCAAAATCATCAGCATAACTAAATCGAAGTAGCTTTCTTTGTGCGTCAGCCCACAAATTGCGAACATTGTTACAAGCGCGCCGCAATGCGGAACAGGGTCGATGCCAATCGCCGACACCGCGACAATTCTGTGCAATGCGTCAAGCGAAATGCCCGAAGCGAGAGCCAGCTCTTTCCACGTTTCGCCGAATTTTGCGAGCGCAATCGTCATTCCCGATGAAGCCGAGCCTGTAATGCCGCCCATAATGTTCGTCGCGAGCACCGCAGAGAAAAGCGGATTGCCGCTTTCGCTCAATTTCAAGAGCATCTGCGAAATAATCTCGAAACCGACGACACTTGTCAAGACACAGCCGAAAGCGTAGCCCGACGCGACGTTAAAAATCGCCGTTCCCGACGAAATCGCCGACGTGTTTATGAGCTTTCTGCACGTTGCTTCTCCCTCTTTGAACAATCTTTCCTTTCCGATGATGATTGCAACGATACTCGCCAAGATAATCGAAATAGAAATCGCCCACAATGACGGAATCTGGAACGATTTTGCCCATTCCCACTTAAAAGGATTGCTTAATAAGATGTTCAACACGATAACCATAAGCAATGGAATGAGAGAAATGCTCCATTTTGGTAAATTGGTGTCATTGTCGGACTTCTGGTCGTTGTAGTTGCCGTAACCTTCGCCCTTTTTCATCAATGATTTTGCGCGATACGTCAAATAGCCGAATCCGATAGCGAAAAACAACACGGAAGCGAACAAGCCAAGCACGATTCCTGACCAAGTTGTCGTGCCGAAGTATTCAGTCGGGATAATATTTTGGGTTTGCGGAGTGCCAGGGAGTGCGACCATTGCGAAAGTAAAGATACCTGTCCACAATGCAGTCGGCATTAAGCGTTTTGGAATACCTGCTTCGCGAAAAAGCACCGCGCCGAACGGATACATAACAAAAGCGACGACGAACACGCTCAAACCGCCGTACGTTAGCACGCCGCAGCCGAGGATAACCGCCAAAATCGCCCGTTTTGCGCCGAGCAAGTCAACGATTTTGTTCGCAATCGACTTCGCCAAGCCTCCCTCTTCCATCAATTTCGCGAAAATCGCGCCAAAAAGGAAGACAGGGAAGTATTTTCCGATGTACTCTGCCGCTTTTATGAGGTACACATTCTGAATCACGCTCAAAATCGAATCCCCACAGCCAATAGCGGCGACAACAGCCATAATCGGCGCGATGAGAATGATTGACCAGCCTCGATACGCCATAAAAATTAACCCGATGATAGCAACAATAATCGCTATCGTACTCAAAGAACTCATACCAACCCTCTTATATGGTAATTTTTGTCTAATCGCTTGTTAAATCGACGATTGTGCCGCCTGCGGTAATCGGAACATAGTTCGGCACTTCGCGACCGTCCCACCGTTTTGCCCGCTCAAGCTGAATTTCAAGCTCTTTCAGCCTCGTTTCCACTTGATAATTCTGCGCGACTTTCTCGTTATAATACGCCAAAGCGTCCGCCTCGACTCTTTTCGCTTCTGCGGCTTTCTGCGCCTTAATCAATTCGGCCTCTGCGGTCTGTTCTGCCGCCTTTTTCGCCGCTTCTGCCTCTGCAACTTGCTTCTGCGCGTTCGTTTCCGCCAGCTTCAAATCCTGTTCCGCCTGTCTGACCTGCTGCGTGCGGTTCATCGTTTCTTTTATCTGCTTGTCGAAGTCGTCGCTCCAATCCCAGTTTGAAATCGTGAGCTGCGTGAGCTCAATCGGGTAGCTTTCCAGCCGTTTTGTCAGGCTTTCGTTCACTTCAACCGTGATTTTGTCCTGATTTTCGATGAGCGAGTAAATAGAATACTTGCCGACAACCTCTTTTACTGCCGCAACGAGCGAGCGCGTGATAGCATTTTCAAGAATTGAGTCGGAATACTTGGTGATTGCGTCCAAAATGCGCTCTTCGTCGTAGCGATAGAACACAGTTACTTGAGAACCGACCGTCTGCATATCCTTCGTGATAGCTCCGTCCTTGCCGACCGAGAAAGTTGCGTTCATTCCTTTGGGGACAACGCTGTATTTTTTGATGACCGAGATAAACGGGGGGTGAAAATGCACACCGGGAGAGAGAACTCCGCCCTGCACTTGCCCCAACATCACCAAAACGCCTCGTTCTGCTGGAGCTACGATAGCGATTCCGCCGTAAAGCGTAACAGCGACGATTAACAAGACTGCAAAACCAATAATCGCATTCACGATATTCTTTTTAGCCATTTTTCCTCCTCCGCCACAGGCGGTTTTTCGCGTATCTTTTGAAGATATGTACTAGAATTAAAAAGATTATACCGATATAGACTGTTTTATTCAATAGAAATGCGTTTTTTTCTTGAAGCCTGCCCCCCGACCTCTCTCAAAGCAGGCAAAAGGGAGTAGACCTCACCCCCAACCCCTCTCAAAGTAAGCAAAAGGGAGTAGACCTCACCCCCGACCTCTCTCAAAGCAGGCAAAAGGGAGTAGACCTCACCCCCGACCTCTCTCAAAGCAGGCAAAAAGGAGTAGACCTCACCCCCAACCCCTCTCCTAGCAGGCGAGGGGAGGCAAAAACGCCGACAAATTACCCCAAAAACAAGCAAAGGGAGGTAAAAACGCCGACGAATTCCCCCCTCTCTTACTAGGAGAGGGGGGAAGGGGGGTGAGGTTACATAAAAAATTTCTGAATGTAGCCGACTGCCCAGATGAAAAGGACGATAAGCGGCAAAATCCACGTTATATACAGCCTGATTTTGTCGGGAAACCGCAATCCGTGCCCTGTATTTGCCTCTTTCAAGAAGTTTTTGTATCCCCAGCCGTTCTTTGCGGTGCAGAAAACGAGATAAACAAGGCTTCCGAGCGGCAAAAGGTTGTTAGAAACGATGAAATCTTCTATATCTTGGATATTTCCCACGCCTTTTACAGCAAAACCGCTCCACACATTGAAGCCGAGCGCACACGGCAGGCTTAAAACAAAGATGATTACGATGTTAATCAGCACCGATTTGCGTCTTGACCAGCCGTTTTTGTCCATTGCGAATGCAATTATGTTCTCAAACACGGCTATAACCGTCGAAAGAGCCGCAAAAGACATAAAAATAAAGAACAAAGTGCCCCAAATGCGCCCGAAATACATCTCGTTGAAGATATTCGGCAGCGTAATGAAGATAAGTCCCGGTCCCTGCCCCGGATTTACGCCAAAAGCGAAGCACGTCGGGAAAATAATAAAGCCCGCCATCAACGCGACGAACGTATCAAGCGCAATTATGTTAATCGCCTCGCCTGTAAGCGCGCGTTCTTTGCCGATGTAAGAGCCGAAAATCGCAAGCGCGCCGATTCCGAGCGAAAGCGTGAAAAAACTTTGCCCCATCGCCGCAAAAATGACCTCGCCGATTCCGTTTTCCGCCATTTTGTGAAAATCGGGCTTCAAATAAAACGCCAATCCTGCCCCTGCGCCCTTCAATGTTACGGCGCGAACGACAAGAATGAGCATTAAGCACAGCAAACTTGTCATAATCACCGTGCTCGCCTTTTCAACGCCCTTTTCAAGCCCTCGCAAACAGATAACGAAGCCGATGATAATGACGATTGTCATCCACACGACTTGTTCGGCGGGGGAAGCAAGCATTTGCGTGAAAACGCCGCCGATTTCCTCCGCATTCAGTCCGTCGAACGTGCCAGACGCGCTTTTGAAGATGTAAGAAAACATCCAGCCTGCAACGGTTGTGTAAAACATCATCAATAAATAGTTGCCTGCCGCCGCAAAATAGCCGTAAATGTGCCATTTTGTCCCCTTTGGCTCAAGAGCGTGGAAACTTCGGACGGCAGATTTGCCCGAAGCGCGCCCAACAGCGAATTCTGCGACCATAATCGGCAGCCCAAGCACGACAAGGAAGATTAAATAGAACAAAACGAACGCCGCGCCGCCGTATTGACCCGTGATAAATGGAAAACGCCACACGTTCCCCAAGCCGATAGCGCACCCCGCGCTTGTCATAATAAAGCCTAACCTTGATTTAAAATTTTCTCTATGCTCCATAGCAAAGGATTGTAGCACAATTATTTTTTTTTGACTATACTAAATTTTTTTTCAGGCACAGCCTGTTTTTCCCAAAATCGCACAAACGAATTCGGCGAACACGAGTGAATTCTCCCAAAAATGAGGAACGATTTGAGCGAACTCGACTGAATTCTTCCAAAAATGAGGAACGAATTGGCAGGCACAGTCTGTTTCTCCAAAATCGCTCGAACGAATGAAGTGAACTCAACTGAATTCTTTGAAAAATGAGGAGCGAATTACTCGAACACGAGTGAATTCTTTGAAAAATGAGGAGCGAATTGGGCGAACTCAAGTGAATTCTTTGAAAAATGAGGAGCGAATGAGTTACTCTGAACTGTGCGCTGCTTTTGCCGCGAGATGCTCGAAGAGGGGGAGCGGCAGAACGGCGATTTTCTTTTTCGCGAAAAGAGAGCTTTTGATGAACAAGAGCCAATCTTCGCCCGTTTCGCTGTTGCTTTCGGCTTGGCGCACCCAGTCGGGAAGCGAAATCGCCTCCGAGTTCTTGCATTCGACGGCATACGGGAACTTTTTCCGCGCCTCGCCCGTCAAAATCACGTCCACGCCGTTTAAGCTCGCTTCTCGGCTCTTGATTTCGCTCGTGTCGTCGGCTTGATTGAACGGAATATTCGTGATTCGGCTAATCATTTCGCAGATTTCCTTTTGCCATTCGTGTCCTTTCGCTTTTGCGCTCCGTTTTTGGATTGGTTTCAGCGATTTTTCGATTTTTTTCGCCAAAGAATTGCGTTCTTTTGACTCTGGAAGAGCCTTCAAGGCTTCAAGAAGAAGAATTTTCTCTTTTGTGTTTACGTTTAGCGTCATAATTTACAGCAATCCTGTTGATTTTAGAGCGACGATGACGAGAAAAACGGTGAAACTCGAAAAAAGTGTTGACCAAACGAGGATTTGTGTCGCTAATTCGCCGTCGTTTTTCATTTCGCGCGCCATAATTGCGCTCGCAACTGCCACGGGGGAGGCAAAAAGGGGGATAAGTGCCGCAAATTCCCGCGCCGAAAACGACGGAAAGAGCAAATGTGCCGCCGTTAAGCCTAAAAGCGGTGCGAGAATGAGGCGCATAACGACTGCGGGGACGATTTTGTCTATCAAATGAGAGGCAGAAGAGAACTTAAACTGTCCGCCGAGGATAATCAAGGCGAGAGGCGTGGTGATTTTTGAGAGATTTTCGATTGTTCGGTAGATGAATTTGACTTCTCCGCCCTTGAGTGTCCAGCCGTTGAGGTGCGGACGGAGCAAAAGACAGATAAATCCTGCAAAAATGCCTTGTAAAAGCGGATTTTTCGCCATTTTTTTCAGCACAGAGCCGACTGATTGCCGAGAATCGCCGTCTTTTACCCAAATAGAGAGCAGAATTACGGCGGAAATGTTGAAAATCGGCACAGTTGTCGCCAAAACTATCGCCGCGCTTGCACTTCCCTCCTCGCCGAAGAGGTTGACGACGAGCGGAACGCCTAAAATTGCGTAATTCGAGCGGTAAAATGCCTGCGCCATCACTCCTTTTTGCCTGTCGTCGCGCACAAAAAAGAGTGCATACAGCACGCCTAAGGCAATCAGGGCTAAAATTGAGCAGGCGGAAAAGAGTGCGAGGTCTTTATACGCGCTGTCGAACGAAGAAATATTGTAAATGCTGATGAACATCGTGGAAAAAAAGCAGAAACGAAAGCAAAATTTGTTCGCGATGCGCAAAAATTCGTCGGTGAAAACATTTTTTTGCCGCAAAATGTAGCCGATAACAACCAATAAAATCAACGGTAAAACCGCATTGAGTGAAAAAACGAGTGTGTCAAACATATTTTTTATTATAAACGACGAGATTAAAGAAAAACCTTGTATTTTTTAGAAATGTGCGTTATAGTATAAGAAAGTTAGGCTCAAAAGCTAGGATTGAGGAGTTGAAAATGGCTATAAAAAGGTTAAAGTCTATTGCTCGAATCAGTGAAGTGCTTTCTCTCGCGTCGAAGTCGCAGGATTTGTTTGATGCAAGCGAGGAATTGGCGAAAGATGAGTATTTAAGCGAGAAATTCGCATCGCTCAAGGTTTTGACGGCGAAGGGTTTTGATTCGTTTAACTCGGAAAAGGCGAGTTCTGCGCTCAGCGAGTTCGACAAGGCGAGAGACAGCGCAATTCGCGGCGTTATGACGTTGGTGCATGGCTACACGCAGTTTCCCGACGAAAAAGTTAAGGAAGCGGCGGTCAAAGTCGAAAAGATGTTTGCAAAATACCCCAAGCTCAAGACGGAAAGCTATTCAAAACAGACGACATTGCTTGACGGATTGCTTTCGGATTTTGAAAAAGAGGACGCAAAGGCGTTAATTGCCGCGCTTCCGGGGGTTGATTCGCTGGTGGAGCAGCTGAAAACGGCGGCGAAGGACTTTAAAAACGCTTCTGCAAAGAAAAATGCGGATAAAGTCGCGGCTTCTGCCGTTTCAAGCGCGTCATCTTTGAAGAAACCGCTGTTGGATTTGCTTCACGGGGACATTTTGCCGTATCTTGAGGCGATGGCGAAGGCGAAAAAGGGCGCGTATAAGTCGGTTTTGGATTTGCTTTATGTCGAAATCGACGATTTGAACGCGGAAATTCAACGCCGTGTGCGTGCAAACGAGAAAAAAGCGGCTGAAGAAAAGAAAAATGCGCAAAATCAGTCGAGTGAAAACACAAAAAGCGACTTGTAATCGCGCATATTCTTAGACGCGTACACAATGAGTTCGTCTTGAGTGGTCGGAATGGCGGCTTCAAGGGCGAACTCTTTTGTTTTTTCGTCGTATTTGAGCGGCACAAGACCTCCATTTATCAAAAGTCCGATGTCGGCGTAGTCTTCGCTTCTGATTTTGAACGTGATTTTCTCGCCTTTTTTGAGCGTTCCCGTTCTTGGAGAGAGCAAAAGCGTTTCATTCACCTCGTTATATGAGTGCATTGTAGGGAATTTCTTGATTTTCGCGCCGTATCCTGCGTAATTTTCGCCCGCTTGCATATCAAAATAGAACATATCGATAAAATTATTGCCTTCGCCTGCCAATTTTAACACTTTTTGCACGGCGGCAATGCGTTTTTTGTCGAAAAGGTCTTCAAGATAGTAAAATCGCTCGTTTTCTGCGACAAATGCGTACGAGTTTACGAGAAAATCATACTCTTCTATCTCTATTGCGCCCTCGTCAAGCAGCTCTTGCGCCGTCGGCAAGACAACATCTTCCCACTCAAACTCGCCAAAGAGCATCGGGATAGCTGTTTCGCCCTTTTTTCGCGCCAAAATGCGACCGCGATACTGCTTTTTGTCGGCGACATCGAAAAAAGCAGTGAAATAAATGCCGTTTCTGTCTACCCACGATGAATTTTCAAGCGTTGCGCCGCCTTTTTCCGCAGAATATGCGTCAGACAGCACGACGACCGACGTATCTTCGTTCAAAAACTCAAACGAAAGCTCTTTTTCCATCGTGTTGAGGTACTTCGGCGGCTGATTTTTGAACGAAAACCCGTATTGAAAGAACAATGCTGGCAAAAACGGCTCTGATTTGAACTGTTCTGCGCTCTTTGGGGGCGAAATAAGCTGGTCTTCTGCGTCTAAAGGGTAGTGAGAATAGAAAAATTGCTCTGGAGTGAGCGATAAATACGCCGAAGAGTAGTGTTTTACGAACATCGCCATATCGACGAAGCCCGCGTCGAACATAACATCGATGAGCTGCCACTTTGTGCCGAGCTTTACGGCGTTCCATGCGTGATTTCCCAAGCCCGAAACGGTGTTTTTCCAGCCAAAACCTTTGGAAAATCCCGCCACGCCCCTCGATTCCACTCCAGATAGCTCGCACATCTTGTTCATGAGGTTCACATAGCCCAAACACACGGCTTTTTGGCTTTGCAAGACGGCTTTATAGTCCTGCGGATTGTCTGCGCCGAAAAATGCGGTGTCCGAATCGTAAGAAATATTGTCGCAAATCCAATCGTGAAGCAATTTCACTTTGAGTTTTGTGCTTGCCGTGTCGTTCGTGAGGTATTTTACCAAGCGAGAAAGTGCCGCCTCGTCGCCTTGAAAGACGCGCTCCGTGATTTCTTTTGGAACGGTGCGGACTTTTTTCTCCATTGCGTCGGCGAATATATTTTTTGCCAAACACACCGCGAATATTATATAGAAAAAAATTTTTTTCATTTTTTGCTCCTGTTTAATATCTCTAATATCTTATTTTAACTCAATGTATAGCACAAAACAATCAGAAATTGAGAAAGTTTTTGCAAAAAAAAATTGACAATTCTGAAAAGTGTTTTACAATAGAGCTATAGAAACGTTCACATGTTAAGGAGTTTGTTTTATGAAGAAATTTTTTTATTCAATCGCCTCGGTTTTGGCATTGGCAAGCGTGTTCGCTCTCACTTCTTGCGGAAACAAGCAGACTGCGCAGAAAGCGGATGAGAATGTTACGCTAAAATGGGCTTTGTGGGATTGGGATTCAACGGCATACTACAAACCGCTCATCGAAGAGTACACGAAGACGCACCCGAATGTCAAAATCGAGCCGCTTGACCTCGGTTCTCAGGATTATCAGACGATGTTGTCTATTCAGCTCACGGGCGGCGACGATTCTATCGACGTAGTAACCGTAAAAGACATTCCTGGCTACAACACTCTGCAAAAAGCGAAACAGCTCGTCAATTTGAACGACTTTATCAAAGAAAAAGGCATCGACACCAGCGTTTACGGCGGCACAACGGAGCAAATCACGGTTGACGGCAATTTGTACGCCCTCCCGTTCCGCAGCGATTTCTGGGTTGTCTTCTATAATAAGGCACTTTTCGACAAAGCTGGCGTTCCGTACCCGACAAACGATATGACTTTCAGCGAATACGACGCTTTGGCGCGCAAAATGACGAGCGGAAGCGGTGCGGAAAAGGTTTACGGCGCGCATTACCACACATGGCGTTCTGCAGTGCAGCTTTTCGGCGTTCTTGACGGCAAACACACGATAGTTGACGGAAAATATGACTTTTTGAAGCCGTATTATGAAACAATTTTGGCAGAGCAGAACGACGGCATTGTGCAAAGCTATGCGCAGCTCAAAACTACGTCAACTCATTACTCAGGTGTCTTCTATAACAACTCGGTTGCGATGATGAACATGGGAAGTTGGTTCATTGGCACGCTGATTCAGAAAGTTGCGGCGGGCGAAGCGGAGTGCAAAGATTGGGCGATGGTGAAATATCCGCATCCTGACGGGGTTAAGGCTGGAACGACGCTTGGCACAATCACTTCTCTCGGAGTCAGCTCGGCTTCTAAGCATAAAGAGGCGGCATTGGAGTTCGTGCAGTTTGTTACGGGCGCGACGGGGGCGGAAATCATCGCGAAAACAGGAACTTTCCCTGCAATCAAGAATGATAGCGTTATCCGCGTGATTTCTTCTATGGAAGGCTTCCCGAAAGACGAAAACAGCGCGCAGGCTTTGTATACTGAGAAGACATATTTGGAAATGCCTCTTCACGAGAAGGCAAGTGAAATCGAAGTTATCTTAAATCAGCAGCACGACAACATTATGACAGGCAATATTTCAATCGATGACGGCTTGGCAGAGATGGAAAAGGGCGTTGCGGCGTATATAAAATAAGGCACAGCCTTTTTCACACCCCTCTCCTCGTGAAAAGGGGAGGGGTCAATAAAGGAGTACAAAAAATGACGAAAAAACAGAGGGAGTTGCGCAATAATCTTGTTGCATACAGCTTTATTGCGCCGAATTTTATCGGATTTGCGGTCTTTACCTTAGGTCCGATTATTTTTGCGTTTGTGTTGGCGTTCTTAAAATGGAACGGTTCGGGCGAAATGAGCTTTGTCGCGCTCGATAATTTCAAAAGATTGGCTTCGGACGCTGCGTTTAAGGCGGCATTAGTCAATACAATCGTGTATTCTTTGGGAACTGTGCCGCTGACGATGGTGTGCGCGCTGTTTTTGGCGATAGTTTTGAACAGAAAAATCTTCGCGCGCAACTTTTTCCGCACTGTCAGCTTCTTTCCTTATGTCGCGAGCCTTGTGGCTGTGGCTGTGGTGTGGAATATGCTCTTTAATCCCGCAAAAGGACCAGTAAATATGCTCTTATCGGCTCTCGGCGTGAGCGAAAAGCATTTGCCAGGCTGGGCAGCGGACAAACATTGGGCGATGTTGACCGTTATTCTGTTCAGCGTGTGGAAAAATATGGGATATTACATGGTTATTTACCTCGCAGGCTTGCAGGGGATAAATCCTGAGCTGTATGAGGCGGCAAATCTCGACGGCGCGTCCACTTCTCAGCAATTTTGGAACGTAACGCTGCCGCAGCTTTCGTCTACGACGTTTTTCGTAACGATTATGCTCACAATCGACTGTTTTAAGGTATATGACCAGATTTATATGATAACGCAGGGCGGTCCTGGCACTTCGACGCTCGTTCTTGTCTATCACATCTACAATTCTGCGTTTATTTCGTGGGATTTGGGCTATGCAAGCGCGGTTTCTATGGTGCTTTTTGCGCTTGTGCTGGCGGTTACGCTGTTTCAGTTCAAAATCGACAAGAAAAATCATTAAAAAAGGGGTTTTCTATGCTTGTGAAATCAAAAAATGCGAACTCGGTGATTATGGTGCTTCTTGTTTGCATCGCCGCGATAATGCTTTTGCCGTTTTTGTGGATGTTGAGCGCGTCATTGAAGCTGGATAAGGACGTTTTCACCTTTCCGATACAGTGGATTCCGAAAAATCCGCGCTGGGCGAACTATTGCGACATCTGGACAAAGATTCCGCTGGGAAAATTCGTGCTGAACACGACGAAATTGACGATAATTATCACGTTTTTGCAGCTGTTAACGTCGAGTTTTGCCGCATACGCGTTTTCTAAGCTGCATTTCAAAGGCAAAAATGTGCTGTTTTTGGGATATATCGCAACAATCGCAATGCCGTGGCAAGTGTATATGGTGCCGCAGTTCATTTTGATGCGCGGTTTTCACTTAAACAACACGCATTTGTCAATGATTTGTCTGCAAGCGTTCAGCGCATTCGGTGTTTTCTTGATGAAGCAGTTCTACGAGGGCATTCCCGACGAACTTTGCGAAGCCGCGCGCATTGACGGAATGAACGAATACAAAATTTGGTGGAGTTTGATGCTGCCGCTGTCGAAACCTGCGCTTTCTACGCTGACAATATTCACATTCGTGCGCACATGGAACGATTTTTTAGGTCCGATGATTTACTTGACGCGAACAGAGCTGAAAACGATACAAATCGGGCTGAGAATGTTCATCTCGCAATACTCTTCTGAGTACGGCTTGATAATGGCGGCGAGTGTTGTAACGCTTATTCCTGTTTTAATCGTGTTTTTGAGCCTGCAACGCTTCTTTGTGCAAGGAATTGCCAGCGCAGGAATGAAGGGCTGATACAGTCGGCTTTGTAAAAGGTAATTTATATGGAATATTTTAATAATTTGGTCGAAAATGCGTTTGATTTTGCGCAAAAAATGGTAAAAAAGAACATTCCTGAGTACACAACGATGTGCCAGAATCATTCTTCGGTCAACGGCTTCTATCCGCAATGCAAAAATGAACAATGGACGTGCGGTTTTTGGGTCGGCGAGCTGTGGCTTTGCTACGAGAGGACGCACGATGAGGCGTTTCGGCGGGCGGCGGAAGTGTTGGTGAAGAGCTTTGAGGAGCGAATAGAGAAAAAAATCGCGGTTGACCATCACGATATGGGATTTTTGTATTCGCCGAGCTGTGTCGCCGCATTCAAGCTGACGAAAGACGAGAGAGCGAAAAAAGCCGCGATTCTTGCTGCCGAACAGCTCTTAACTCGCTGGCAACCTGTCGGAAAGTTCTTGCAGGCGTGGGGAAAAATGGACGCGGACGACAATTATCGCTATATCATCGACTGCCTTTTGAACACGCCGCTTTTGTATTGGGCGACGAGGGAAACAGGGGACGCAAAGTTTGCCGACATCGCGCGCGCACACACGGCGACTTGCTTGGCTCACTCAATTCGCGCCGACGGTTCGACGTATCACACCTTTTTTATGGACAGAAAGACGGGCAAAGCTCTCCGTGGCGAAACGTGTCAGGGCTATTCTGCGCAGTCGTTTTGGGCGCGGGGGCAGGCGTGGGCTGTGTACGGCACGGCTTTGGCGTATCGCTACGACGGCAAGGCGGAATATTACGACGCATTCAAGCGCACGCTCGATTTTTACCTTTCAAAGCTCCCGTCAGACAAAGTTCCGTATTGGGATATGATTTTCACAGACGAAAACGCCTCGCACGACGGCATTACCGAGCCTCGTGATTCATCAAGTGCCGCCATCGTGTCGTGCGCGCTTCTTGATATGGCTTCACAGCTGGAACATCGCGGCGAGCGGGCGGAGGAGAGCGCGAAATATCGCAGCATTGCCGCCGAGATGATGAAAAGCCTCATCGAGCAATACGCGGTGAAGGATTTTTCGGTCGCGAACGGGCTTGTGTTGCACGGAACGTACAGCAAGAAATCTCCGTTCAACACATGCACGCCTGAGGGGGTCGATGAGTGCACGAGTTGGGGCGATTATTTCTATCTTGAGGCTCTCACGCGCTTAACTCGCGATGATTGGGAGCTCTATTGGTGAACCACAGGTTCTTTTTAAAAGAATAATTCCTTTATTTCTCCCTCGCCTGCTAGGAGAGGGGGCTAGGGGGGTGAGGTTAATAGTAATTGAGGAAAAAATGAGTTTAGTCGAGGAATTTTACGAACATAATAGAAGAAACTTTTTCAAAAATCGCGAAGCCGTCGCAGAATATGTAAAAGACAACTGCAAAGAAGACGTTGCACATATTTTGCGCGTCGCCGATGAGGTCGCCGATAAGACATTTGTCTTTGATTTGCGCTGGGATATGGAGCAGACTGCCGTTCCCGTGCATTTTGCGGACAAAATCGAGTGGAACAAAATGCCGAAAGACGACCCCGAATGGATTTTTCAGTTCAACAGAATGAGATTTTGGATTTGCTTGGGGCAAGCGTATGCGATTACGAAGGACGAAAAATATGCACGCGCATTTGCCGAGCAGCTTTTGGACTGGATAAAAAATGTGCCGCATATCGCCGAAAACGAAAAGTGCTGGCGAACGATAGAAGTCGGCATTCGTATGTGCAACTGGCTCAAAGCGATGTTGTATTTCGAGGGAAGCGCGGCGATAAGCGAAGACGTGATGAAGTGCTTTGTTGCGAGCGTTACTGAACACGCCGAGTTCATTATGTCGGTCTGGAACAGCTACAATCTGATGAGCAACTGGGGCGTTATGGCAAATCACGGGCTGTTTATGGCTGGCGTGATGTTGCCGCCGACTGCTCGCACTGCCGAATATCGCAAAACTGCGCTTTCTCGGCTTTCGAGCGAGCTGAAAATACAGATTTATTCCGACGGTGCGCAGTGGGAACAAAGCCCGATGTATCACAACGAAGTTTTGCGCGATTTTCTCGATGTTGCATTGCTCGCGCACAGAAACGGCATTGCGATTGACTTTTATTCAACGATACAAAAGATGATTGACGCGGCGATTGCGTACCAAAAACCGAACGGCAGCGAGCTTTGCTTCGGCGATAGCGACGACATCGACAGCCGCGACACGCTGACCTCTGCCGCAGTTGTCGCCGAATACTACTCTGGCGAGCTTTCTCGCTATAAAGCGACAGGATATGCGAAAATGGACTTTGAGAGCGCGTGGGACACTGGCGAAATGGTCAAATATAACGAAACGACTGCTCGCGAGGATTTCGCCGCCGCCTCACTTTGTGCAAGCGGAAACTATTTCATCACGTCGCCGCTCAAAAATTTCGCCGATTCACAGCGCACCTATTTGCATTTTCATTGCGGCACGCTCGGCGCAGGGCACGGGCATTCCGACCAACTGCACATTTCGCTTTTTGCGAACGGCGAGGACGTGCTTCTTGACTCAGGTCGCTTCACTTACGTCTTTCAAAACGGCGAACGCGAGGAATTTAAGGACTCGACGGCGCATAACACTTGCATTGTTGACGGAAAAAACTTTTATACATGCGAAGACAGCTGGCTTTGTTCGCGCCTGTCGAAAAACGTTAATCGCGTCTATGTGCAAAATCGCTACATCGAGGGCGGACACCTCGGCTATATCGACATTTCGGGAGGCGGTGTGTTCGTCAATCGCCGTGTGCTCGCATTGGACGACGAAAAAACGCTGTTTCTTGTCTGCGACGAGTTTTACACGGGCGGCGCGCACGAGTATTCGCAGTTTTGGCATTTCAACAACACGGGAACGCTCTCTCAAACTGCGGCGCACACGTTCCGCTACACGAGCGAAAAGAATGACGCAGAAGTGCTGTTGATAAATGGCGCGGACGTGGCGGATTTGTCGCATAAAATCACAGATACGCGCTTTTCTTTGCACTACAATCGCGCGGAAAGCAACAAGACGCTTTCGACGGCGTGGAAATCTGACGCTTTTACGTCGCTGTATACCGTGATTTCGCTGAACAAGGCGGGATTTTTCGAGAAAGCGAGCGCGAAAACGGTTGACGTGTATTCTAATTTCAAACACATCGCGTTTTCGGCGAAGATGATTGAAGCGATTGAAGTGGAGCGCGGCGGAAAGAAATATACTTCCGTCATTGCGCACACGGAATACGCCAGCCCGACGGACACGTTTTGCGTTGGCGGCGAAGGCTTGCACAGCGACTCGACGGATTTCCAAACGAGCAAAGGCGGCTTGACGGGATTCGGCGAAGTTGTCCTTTTCGACCCCACCAACACCCCCCACCGCATCAAAGAGTAAAGAGCAAAAGGGTGAAATTTCTGCTTTAGAATTATTTTCGCCCACAGTTCACAAGTAATATTTATAGAGTATGCAGAAAGAGCTTGTTCGCATTTCACCGCGGCAGGTTCTTTTTTTGCGCACGAATGTTTACGGTAGCGAACGGCGAATTATTAAAATCTTGTAATGTTTACCGTAACGATTGGTAAACTATTAAAAAGCTGTAATGTTTATGGTAACGATTGGAGCTTTGGCAAAAAGGAGCAATCGTTATGGTAACGAATTGTGAATTATTAAAATCCTGTAATGTTTATGGTAACGAATGGAGAGAAATTTAAAAAGGAGCAATCGTTATGGTAACGATTGGTGAATTATAAAAATCCTGTAATGTTTATGGTAACGATTCGTGAAATTTGCTCGCGCTGCAATCGTTACCGTAAATATTTAGAAAAAAGACTGGAAAAAGAATTGTTTGTGTGATATACTTATAGTAGAAATATTTTGGAGGCAAAGTGTGTATAAAATAAAAACGGCTATTCGTTTGACTGAATTGGGTGGTCTTGTTGACACGATTATCAGAGATTACACTGCGGACGAGAAAGTGCAAGTTGACCCGTTTGTAAAATCGGTGGTGAGCGACATCGATACAAAAAACTCGGTTTTCACGATTGCGATTTTGCAGGATAAGACGCTGTCGAATCTTGAGGCTGCGGACGCTGCGCGCGATGAGGCGTTGAAGACTTTGGGCGCGCTGCTCAATGCGTATGCGATATTCCCGATTGAAAGCAAAAAAACGCTTGCTGTGCCGCTCAAGGCGATTTACGAAAAGTATGTGAAGGCTGGCATTTTGAGCGCAAACTATACTAGCGAATCAAAAATGATTGAAAGCATGCTCCTCGATTTCGCCGCCGACAATTTGAGCGAGAATATTAAGGGCTTGGAGGGAGTGAGCGAGGCGATAAATGCAATTCGTTCGGCGCAGAATATCTTTACGAGCCGAAACGATGCGTATATTGCGGCGTGTACAAATCGGTCTGCGCCTGCGTCTTCGTATAAAAAGCCGCTTCTTTCGCTCGTAAATGATAAACTCGTGCCGTATTTGGAGGCAATGCTTATCGCGAAAAACGAAACGTGCTCGGATTTTGCGCGACAGGTCGAAAAAGAAATCAACCGAATGAATGACACGGTTGCAAAGCGCAAAGGCAAGAAAAATGACACGGGCGACGGCGAAGAAGAAAAGCAAGCGGAAAGCTCAGAGGCGCAAGATGGAGAACAGAAAACTCGTTAGGCAGTATTTGACCTCGATTCCGCGCAATCTCAAGCCGTTTTTGCCGTGCGCAAAGGCAAGCGACAGAACGGCGTGGGGTGCGATTTCGGACGAGCTGAGAATTGCGGCGGTGGCAAGGGCGGAAACGCTGTGCAGAAAATTGCAGTGGGATACTTTGCTGGCGAGCGATTTTCTCGATTTTTCGCGCACGGGAAATAGAATCAATTTTGAAAAAAAGTATTTTCGTCGCCGAAATATGCTCAATACGCTCGTTATCGCCGAATGTGTCGAGGCAAAAGGGCGGTTCTTGGGTGATATTATCGACGGAATGTATCTGATTTTGTCCGAGACGGCGTGGAATTTGCCTGCGCACAACAGCTATATTCGCAACAGTGAACAGCTTCCGCTTCCCGACACGGCGAATCCTGTGCTGGATTTGTTCGCGTGCGAAACGGGTGCACAGCTTGCAATGGCGATGTATCTTTTGGAAGATGAACTGAACGCAGTTTCGCCGTTTATCGTGCAGTCGGTGCAAAAAGCGATTGCAGAGAGGGTGATGAAGCCGTATTTGTCAACTCATTTTTGGTGGATGGGCGACGGAGACGAGGAAATGTGCAACTGGACTCCGTGGTGCACGATGAATGTGCTTTTGTGCGCGTCGATTTTGCATTACAATGAGCTGGCGGTGCTGAAAAAGGCGGCTCATTCGCTTGATTGCTTCCTGAAAGATTACGGCGACGACGGCTGTTGCAATGAGGGCGTGCAGTATTATCGCGCGGCGGGCTTGTGCCTTGTGGACAGCTTGAAGATTATGAATTGCATTGCTTCGGACGCATTTTCTCCGCTGTGGAAAAACAAAAAGATAAAAAATATCGCTTCGTTTGCGCGCTTTATGCACGTCGGCGGAAAGTATTACATCAATTTCGGCGACTGTTCGGCGGTGGCTGGCAAAAGCGGCGTGAGGGAGTTTATTGCAGGGAAATTAGTGGGCGATAGCGAGCTGATGAAGTTTGCGCAAAGCGAATGGCGGGCATCGTCGATGAGCGAAAAGCTGCGCGAAGTTGACCCGACGGCAACGGACGGGATAAATCTGTATTATCGCGTGCTGTCGCTGTTTACGGCGAAAGAGATTGAAGCGTACACGGCGGCAGGCGAAGAGAGCGCGAAAAAAACGCATAAGAAATATTACGAGAGTACGGGCATTGCGGTGTTTCGGAACGACTTGGCGGTTTTGGCGGCGAAAATGGGCGGCAACGCGGACAGCCACAACCACAACGACACGGGAAGTTTCACGTTTTTTGCGCACGGCGAGCCGATTTTTATCGACCTCGGAGTTGAAACGTACAGCAAAAAGACGTTTTCCGCCGACCGCTATTCGATTTGGACGATGCAGTCTTCGTTTCACAATTTGCCCGACATCAATTCGACCGCACAGCACGACGGGAAAGAGTTTTGCGCGCGAAATGTTGCGATTTCCGATTCTTCGATAAAGGGAGATATTGCGTCTGCGTATCCTCTATCGGCGGCGATAAAAAGCTATGTGCGCGAAATCTCACTGCTTGCCGATGGGTTCAGATTGGTTGACACGTTCGACGAGGGAGCAGATGTTTGGCTTAATTTGATGACGGCAAAAGAGCCGAAAGCTGACGGAAAAAAATTGCTCATCGGAGAAGCGGAAGTTGACATCACCGAGAGCAATGAAGTTCAGATTGAAGCTATCGCGATAAAAGACGAGCGTTTAGCGTCTGCGTGGGGCGAGAAAGTATTTAGAATACGCTTGCACGCGGCTAAAGGTGGTATTGCTTTGCGTTGTCGTTTGTGATAACGCCGAAAGAGCTTTCTAAGTCGAGAGAAATCACGCTGTTTTCAGAGAACAGAAGTTTTCTCTCGTCTTTTTTTGTGCGCTCGCTGTCGTTTTCGTCGTAAATCGTCTTTAGCTCGCCGTTATTTTCGACGACGAAGAGCGAATCTGAAAAATGCGGATTGATTATGCGCAAAAACAGCTTTTTTTCGCTCAAATTGTACGGGAAATAGAGTTTGCAATACGGATTTTTTGCTTTGTCATAGCTTGACGGCGCATTCAAATAGAGTGTTGCCATTTTTTTTGCGTTCGGCTTAATCAATGCAAGCTCGTATTTTCTGCCGTCTTTGAAACTGTAAAGCCCCTCGCGCTCGCCGTCGCCGTCGATGTCTTGCGCGGTGTACAAATATTCAAAGTCGTCTGCCCAATAATCCGCCAAGTCTTGCCATTCGAGCGAAACGGCGCAAGAGGCTGCTTTTTTGCCTTGCCAATATTCGTCATATTGTTCGTGATAGTTCGAAATGCCTGCGCTCACGCCCGCCTTGATGAGCGAATCGATAAAGCTTTCGCTTGCATTCATCAGCGCGGCGTATTCTAGGAGCGTGTAGCCCATTTCGTCGGTGGAGTAGGCGATTGGCGTGTCGAGTATGTCGGGAGTAAGCGAGTCGAGAGAAAATTTGCTCTCGAAATAGTCGCTGCCGATAACGCATTTGTTTGCGTCTTGAATTCTCACTCGTAAGGCTTCGGCTTCTTGGCTGTCGTTGCGCGTGATTTCGATAGATGAGCCATTGACGGCTTTCCATGAGCCTGTGGTTTTGTTGTCGCTGTCGGGCGTGTAGAGGGAGAATGTGCCGTCGGTGTTAAAAATCCAATATTGCAGCACGCCTGTTTTTTTCCACGCGGACGATTCTAAGTATTCGGCTAGGTTCTTTGCTTTCCATTTTGAAGAAAGGGAAGTGAGCGGATTTTTGTTTTTGGCAAGCATTTCCCCGATGATATATCCCTCGTCGTTGCCGTTGGTGCGCAAATATCGCGGCACGCTGACTTTGACGAAGAAAGGTTCAGTTTCGCTTTCGATGCCTAGGATTTTTACGGGTGCATTAAACGGGAGTTCGGCGATTTTCACGCTTTCGCTGTTCGGCTCTAAAAGCACGCTTGCGCCCTCAAGATTGGCGACATACATTGTGTCGGGAAGGGAAGAGAGCAGGCTTTTGAGCAGCTTTTCGCTTTTGCTTTCCTCTGCGTTTTCTGTGATTTGCTGGATATTGCTTTGCACAGACGGGGAGGATAAATCCGACTTGAACTCGTTCCATTCGTCGCTGCTGTCTGCTTTTTTGCTGCAAGACGGAAGAGCCAAAAGCGAAAGTGAAAGGAGCGTAACAAACGAAGTTGACTTCAAAAATCTCTTTGCTGCAAAAAACGACATATAAACTCCTTGTGAAAAAAACTAGTTCAAAACGCGATGAGTAAGCCACCGTCCGCTTTTGAAGCGAATATAAAAGCACAGGGAACGAACTGCCCAGTCGCTCGCCATACCTATCCACATTGCAATCGGTCCCATACCAAATACGCGAGCCAAAACAATAGTAATCGCGACTCTGCACGTCCACATCGTGATTGACGAGAGTGTCATTGAAAAACGCACATCGCCCGCCGCCCTCATGCCGTACGCTGGCAAAAATGAGAATGTCCACGCAAACGGCTTGAGGATATGCACGAAAATCGTGAGGTCAGCCGCCATCTTCGCCGCTTCGCCCTCCATTCCCGACAGGTATGCAAGAGGCTTGACGATAGCGCACATTGTTGCCGACGAAATGAACATTGCAATCCAGCCGTAGAGCGTGAGTTTTTTGATATATCGCGCCGCCTCGTCGTCCCGTCCCGCGCCGATAGCTTGACCGACGACTGTCATCATTCCAAGCCCGATTCCGATAGACGCTTGACTTGAGAAACTCTCTAGCACGCTTGTCATTGCGTTTGCTGCAATAGCGACCGTTCCCATTGTGGAGATTGTGGACTGAATAGCAAGCTTGCCGAATTGAAACATTCCGTTTTCGATACCTGTCGGCACGCCGATTTTGAGGATTTTCAGCATAACTGCTTTGTCAGGTCGCAGAGAAAAGTATTTTTTGATAGCGATTTTTTGCTTTGTGTATTTGAGAAAGAAAAAAATCACTGCGAAACAAAAAAATCGTGAAGCGAACGTACTCCACGCCGCGCCTGCAACTCCCATTTTGAAGCCAAAGATGAGAATGGCGTTTCCTGCGATGTTGATAAAGTTAGAAATCGTGGAAATCGTCATGGGGAGCTTTGAATTGCCGTCGGAACGGAACAGAGCCGCCGCCGCGTTGTAGAGCGCGATGAGAGGGTAGGAAAGGGCGGTGATGAGAAAGTAGATTTGCGCATTCTGCATAACATCGTCATCGACGCTGCCGAAAATCACGCGCAAAAGCCAATGGCGGAACAGTATGCAAAGCAAAGTGCCGACAAGAGAAACTCCGCCGACGGTGAGTAAGAGCTGTCCGCCTGTGTGGCGCGCGTTGTCGGCTTGGTCTTTGCCGAGATATTGGCTTGTGAGGATTGCGCCGCCTGTTGCCATTGCGGAAAAAACTAAGATGACAAGGATATTTATTGAATCGACGAGCGACACGGCGGAAATAGCCGCATTTCCTGCACGAGTAACCATGACGGTATCGACCGTGCCCATCATCGAGTTTAAGAGCTGTTCAACCATTAGCGGAATGAGCAAAGCCCATAATTGCTTTCGTGAAAACATGTTACTTTTTCAGCTTGCTTCCTAAATCTTTGAGAGCCTCGCCCGTTTTCTGTGTCGCCTTGCCAGCTTCTTCTTTTGTCTTGAGTGCGGTCAATTTTGCCTCTGCTGCTGTCCAGCGTGCGCTTAATGCTGTGAACTTTGCTGCTTCTGCCGCTGTCCACTCTCCGCTCTTGGTGATAGAGCCAGCTTGTTTCATGAAGTCGGCTTCTTTTTTTGCAAGGCTGTCGAGTTTGCCGATAGATTTATTCTGTGCGCTTTTTTCGGCGGACACAACAAACGATTCGTATTGTTTCAAAAACTTTGATGACGGCGTATCGCCGCAAGAAAAAAGCGAAATCGATAATAAAACTACAAATGCTATGCGAGAAAACAAAGTAAAAAATCTAAAACTCTTCATACTTTGTACTATATCACGCCTTTTATATTATTTCAATTCATAGAAATCGTGCATTTTATTTTTTGTAAAGGCAAAGCATTGTTTTTTTGAACGCAGTGTGTGTATAATGGCAGAAAATTTGCCGATTATATAGAAAGATTAAGGGGTTAATATGAGTACTTTTTTTGAGCAATTCCATAAAGATGCGACAAGTCGCGCGCGAACGGGAGTTATACATTTGCCGCACGGCGATGTTAAAACCCCCGTTTTTATGCCTGTTGGCACAAATGCGACGGTAAAAGCGATTACAAAAGACGATTTGGAAGAAATAGGTTTCGAGATTATTCTTGCAAACACATATCATATGTATTTGCGTCCTGGTAGCGATTTGGTTGAGGCTGCTGGCGGATTACACGGCTTTTCTCAGTGGAAGCGCAATTTTCTTACTGATTCTGGCGGATTTCAAGTCTTTTCGCTTTCTAAGCTGCGAAAAATTAACGAAAACGGCGTAACGTTTCAAAGCCATATTGACGGCTCAAGACATCTTTTTACTCCCGAAAGCGTTGTTGACGTGCAGACGCAATTCAATAGCGATATTCAAATGCAGCTTGATGTATGCACGGGCTGGAACACAGAGCGAAAAGAAGCTGAAAAAGCTCTTCGCATTACGACGGATTGGGCAAAGAGAGCAAAAGCAGAATGGGAAAAAAAGAGAGATGAGGGCTATAAAGGCACGCTTTTCCCGATTGTGCAGGGGAACTTTTTTAAGGATTTGCGCGATAAATCAGCAGAGTTCGTTTCTTCGCTCGATACTCCAGGTATGGCGATTGGTGGCTTGTCTGTGGGGGAGCCGCCAGAGGTGTATGAGGAGCTTTTAGCGTATACGGCGCGATTGCTGCCAGAAGATAAGCCGAAATATGTGATGGGTATCGGCACGCCTGATTACATTTTGCAGGCGGTGGAAAACGGAATTGATATGTTCGACTGCGTTTTGCCAACTCGTAACGCACGCAACGGCTCTTATTTCACACACGACGGCTATTTGTCGATTAAGCAAGAGCGATATATGAAAGACTTTGCTCCGATTGATAAGGAGTGTAATTGCAAAGTGTGCCGTACCTATTCACGAGCGTATTTGCGCCATTTGTTCAAAGACCAAGAGATTTTGAGTGCGATGCTTGCTTCTTATCACAATCTGTATTTCTTGCATAATATGATTGACGAAATCCGTCAGGCGATTAGCGAAGACAGATTTACAGAGTATAAAACTAATTTCCTCAAACGCTTTAATGCGGGAGATATAAAATGAAAATCGTGGCGATAATCGGTGTTGTGTTCACTCTTTGTTTTTCTCTTTTCGCTCAAGAAACTACGGCGGTAGATTCTCTCGACGCATTGGACGCACTTTCGAGCGCAAGCGCAGGCGTGAGTTCTGTAGAGGAAACAACGCAGAAAGAAGACGGCGAAGAGAGTGAAGAGGGCGAAAAAGAGAGCAAAAAACGCGGCAGGACTGCAACCGTGCCAGCTGCAAAGAAGCCGATTCAGCCGACAAGCGCAGAAATCGAAGATGCGAGAAAGCGAACAGAGGGAAAGGCTGATGATTACGTTAAAAAAGTGCAAGAAACGTTTTTGTATGGTCTTGAAGCCGAGATTTCTGACCAAATTGAAACATTGCAAAAAGACGAAGATAAGCGATTTGTCAACGATATTTACAATATGTTTCAAACGACAGAAAACAATACGATTATCGAAAAAGTGCTTTTGTATTTCACGACGCTCAAAGACCCGTGTATTGAGGATTATGCTGTTACGGTGGTGAACGACCCGTATGATGTGAAAAAGAGCATTGTAGACGCGGTTTTTAAGTACATTGCGGCGGTGAAGTGCAAAGCGGCAACTCCTGCGGTCGTGAAATTGCTTGAAGACGAGGCGGAGGATTATTTTAATGGCTGTCTGACTGCACTCGGCGATATTGGTGGCGAGGAAGAGGCGCAATTTTTGGCGGATTATCTTGATAACGAAGATTTGACGACGGGACAGAAGCAAGAGCTTATGAAGGTTTTGGGAAAGCTCAAAGCTTCGTCAACGTGGTCGAAGTTGCGCGATATTGTGGAAGATGATAACGAAAATAGCTATGTGCGTATGTATGCGGCGGAAGCAATGGGCGCAATGGAAGAAAGTGCGTCTATTGAGGTTCTCGCTGAGCAATACAGAGCTACAAGCGACGCTAATTTGCGTGTGTATTTGATAAAGGGCTTGTCGTATTTCAAAGACAGCGATGCGCAAAAGATTATTTTACAAGCAGTTCGCGATGCGTTCTATAAAGTGCGTCTTGAAGCGATTGAAACGGTGAAAAAGCAAGACATGAAAGAAGCTGTGCCGTATTTGGTGTATCGCGCGAAAAACGATAGCGAAACTGTCGTAAAGAATGCGTGTTATCCTGTTATTGCGGCTCTTAACACAGCAGAAGGCAATGAATATCTTGTGTCGCTTATCACTGAAAAGAAGAATAACGATACAGTGAAGTCAAAGGTTGCCGCCGCGCTCTTGAAAGAGGGACACGCAGGTGCAAAAGAAATTGCTGATTTGGCGATTGAATGTTGCAAGACCGACGCACACAAACAGCTTCGCTATGCTTTGGGAAAAGAGATGGCGAAGTATGAAAACAAGGAATTTGCAAAGGCGTGCACGGCGTTTTTGGAGCATAAAGACGTTGCTACGCAGGGAACGGGGCTTGATATGTGGGCAAAAGGCAGATATGGAGAGTGTAAGAGTGCTGTAGAGAAAATTGCCGACACCACTGACGCAAAGAAAAAGCCGACCACGACCGCAAAGAAAGCTATGCGCCTTCTCGGTCGTGAAGTTCCAAAGGATTGATTACCTATTTATCGCATAGAATAAATCTAGGGGGGATTTATGAATATTTTTACTAAGAGAATGGCGGGAGTCTGTTCCGCTCTGTGTTTGGCATTATCGGCGTATGCGCTCGATAGCTATAACGCGGCATTGTTTGCATCTGTTACGGACGCAGGAGAAGTGGTAGATTCACTTGTTATTGACTATGGCAAAGATGCTACGGTAAAGGCTATCGACAAGGATACTTTTTCTGTAAAGGCAGTTGCTTCCACTGAAAAAGCGCGAGAGGGAACAGATGTCGTGAGCTATGGCGATTATGAGATAAATCGCAAAATAGAAAAGGTGAGCGTGAAGAAAAACGTCGTTACACTCTATTTCAATAAAGGCGAGGGCGCGACACTGTCGTATTTGTCTTCGAGCCGCAACTATCCTGCGGAATTGAGCTATACAATCGAACAGAAAAAGCCGATTTCGTTCAAGCGCGGCAAAGAGAAAAATGACATTTACACCGCAGAATACAAATGCGACGGCACTGTAACAAATGCAGAAACAGCGGTGTTTGAGTCGGTGATTATTGAAGACGGCATAAACTATCAGCTTTTCAGCCCGAAAAAGAAATCGAATACCCTTATTGTGTGGTTTCACGGCAACGGAGAGGGCGATTGGAACGGCTCTCACAACAACGTCGCGCAAATAAGAGCAAACAGGGGCGCGGTGGCGTGGACAACAAAAGAGGCACAGAAGATTTTTGGCAATGCTTACGTTATGGCGTTGCAAGCTCCTGACACTTGGTATTATGCGCAGAAAGATGGACTGTTAGATAAAGCCGAAAAAGAGATTATGGACGTGGTGAAAAAGTACGCTATCGATAAGAATCGCATAGTGCTTGCTGGCTGCTCTGCTGGCGGTTATATGTCTACGAGAATGATTATCAAGTATCCTAATTTATTCACTGCGGCTATGATTAACTGTCCTGCGCTTGATGTGGCGGACGAAAGGGGCGGCGAGAATCCGACAGACGAAGAGCTTTCTTCTATCCGCAATTCACGCACAGCGATTTATCTTGTGCAGGGAGTGAATGACGGCGTTGTTGATACAGAGCAGTGCGCAAAAAGATTGTTTAAGACGCTGATTTCAGGAAAAGACACGACTGCATATAAGTTTGAGCAGGATTTTGCTTCTAATTTCACGACGACACAGACGAGCGATAAAAAGTATGTGCTTTCGCTGTATGAAACAACAGACGCAGACCGCAGTAAAGCAAAATTGCAGTTTGCCGAAGATTATAACCTTGACGGCGTTACGGAAACAGTGGAATATTCAAATCACTGGTCTTGGATTTACACATTGCTGAACAACCCAAAGACTGTAGACAATATTTCTATCTGGCAATGGGCAGCAAGTAAATTACAACAATAGCAGCTCGAAAGCTGTTTTGTTACCGACAGACTGATTAAAAAGAAAGCCGCAGGGAGTAAAGAAATATCTCTGCGGCTTTTTTATGCTAAGACGGCTGTTAGCGCGCGTTTACAATTCGGGCGTGTTCAAGTGAAGCGTCGATATTTGCGCAGATGTTTTCCTGCCCAATCTCATCGACGAAGCCCGCCTTTTCCATAACGTGATACGGCTGCTCTTGAACGTGCGACAAAATCAGCGTAATTCCCTTTGACGAATACATATTGTACATATTCTTCAGCGCGCGCAAAGCCGTGATGTCCATTGCTGGCACACTGCGCATACGCACGATGACGCTCTTTATATTTGCCGTCGGGTTCAATCCCATCAGCTTATCGCTCGCCGCAAAGAACATCGGTCCTGTAATTTCGTATACAAGCGTTTCTTTCGGTACGTCTTTGAGGTGCGTCGCGTCGGGGTCGTTGTGTTCGTCGATTTTGCTCCAAGACTTCACCTCGGTAACGTTTGCCATGCGCATAAGGAAGAGCAATGCCGCAAGAACGATACCGACTTCAATCGCTACAACCAAATCGAATACGACCGTCAAAAACAGCGTAATCAAAAATACCGTTATATCGCTTTTCGGAGCTGTCTTTACAAGCGCAATGCAAGCTCTCCAGCCGCTCATATTGTACGCAACCATAAAGAGAATTGCGGCGATTGTCGGCATCGGAATTAAAGACGCATACGGCATTAACACGATGAGTATCAAAAGCAGTGTGATTGAATGTACCATACCAGCAATCGGAGAGCGTCCGCCGTTCTTGATGTTTGCGGCAGTGCGAGCGATTGCGCCTGTTGCAGGAATACCGCCGAAAAGCGCAGACATCACATTGCCCGCACCCTGCGCGATAAGCTCCGCATTCGGCTTGTGGTGGCTGCCGACCATACCGTCCGCGACGACGCAAGACAAAAGCGACTCAATGCCTGCAAGAATAGCGATTGTAACCGCATTCGGCAAAAGCTCCATTACGAGCGCAGGTGAGAACGCGGGGAGAGTAGGGCGCGGAAGCGAGCTGGAAATAGTATACAAATCGCCGATTGTCTTGACATTGAGATGAGCGAATTTCACGACAACAATTCCGATGATAACCGCGAATAATGACGGCGGAATCTTCTTCAAAAACTTGCCGCCGACGATGAGAATTGCGAGCGATAAAAGCCCTACCGCGAACGCCTGAGGATTAAAAGTAGAGAAAGAGCGTATAACTTCCGCGACTTTGTCCATCGTTTCTATCGGCGAGCGCGAAAAGGTAAGCCCGAAGAAATCCTTGAGCTGTCCGATGATAATCGTTATCGCAATGCCGAGCGTGAAGCCTGTCGTGATGGTGTAGGGAATATAGCGAATAAGGTTCCCGAACTTCAGAAAGCCCATTATGACGAGGATAATTCCTGCCATAATCGTTGCTAAAATAAGCCCGTCCATTCCTTTTTGCGCGACAATGCCTGCGACAATGCTTGCAAATGCGGCTGTCGGTCCTGCAATCTGCACGGTAGAGCCGCCGAGAAGCGAGATGACGAAGCCTGCAAAAATTGCGGTGTAAATACCTTGCTCAGGTCCTACTCCAGAGGCGAGCGCGAGGGCGATTGAGAGCGGCAAGGCGATTATAGCGACGATAATGCCTGATACGATGTCTTTAGGGAGTTGCGACATAGGATACTTTTTCAATACGTCGAACAACTTTGGAGAATACTGATTCATATACTGTTCCTCAAGTAATAGCAGATTATAGTATTAAAGCGCATTGTTTGCAATATCTTTTTGTCGATATTAGACTAAGTCAGTACCCTCGCTTAGACTAAACCAGTACCCTCGCTTAGACTAAACCAGTACCCTCGATTAAGCTAAGTCAGTACCCTCGATTACACTAAGACAGTACCCTCGATTAGTCTAAGCGTGAGTACTGTCTTGCATTTATGTGTGAAAAATTGTATTCTGCGTATGTTATGAAACATATTTTTTTACTGCTTATTGCATTTGTTTTTAGCGCGGCTTGTGTATTTGCAAAAAATATCAACTTGAATCCGCAGATTTTGGCTGATGGCTCTGTCGTCATTGAGAATGTGAAAGGTAAAATCGAAGACCGTTTACACGTCGAAAATAGGACAGATGTTGCATTTGGAATTGTGGTGGTAGGCATTGAGAAAAAAGGCAAAGAAACGGTTATCAGTGAATCGTTTGTAAAGGCTCATGACGGTCTTTATTTGCCTTCTTCTTTTGAAGATGACCTTGACGACTTTGTGCGCTTTAGAATTGAAATACAAAACGGGACTGTTGAATCCTGTACGGCGCAATGCGAATGGAGCGATTTGTATTTAATCATCAACAAAGTAACTGTAAAGGGAAGTGGCTCGGCTGAATCTCTCTCGGAAAGCGTGTCTGCGGCTGATGAGCTGTTGAAATGGAAAAAGCTGCTTGATGCAGGGGCTGTAACGCAGGAAGAATACGAGGCTAAGAAAAAACAGCTGTTAGCGTTATAAAAGAAAAGAGTGCTATATAAGAGCGTATAGCACTCTTTTTTTGTCTGTTAGCTGTTCAAAATCCTTACTTCGATGAGTTTTGCGCCCTTGTTTGCGCGGATTGTGAGAGCTTTCTTTATGAATTGCTCGCTCGCCACGTCTGCGTGCAATAGATGTTGCGGCACGTCAAAAATGAGCTCTTGTATTTCGTCTTTGCCTGTCGCGCTAAACGCAAGCTCTTTCTCTTCTTTGCCGTCGAAATCAACGCGGAAAATGCCGCTTTCTTTGGCGTACGTTGCAAGAACAATGCGGTTTTTCTCTGCTTTTGTGTCGAATTTGGCTTCATAGCACAATGCGCTTTGCTCTGAGTCGAATGAGCGATAATTGCGGTCAACGCTCGCAAGATAGCCGATAGATGTACCCTCGCTTTTGAAGTTGTGTTCGATTTCGCTTTGTTGCCGCGCCGCTTCGATAACGTCAATGCCCTCTTTTTCTGCTTCTGTTTCCTCTTCAATAGAAGAAAAATATACCGCGTATCTTGTGTGATGAAGAGAAAAGAACGGCTTGAGCGTGTAGCTTACGCCCTTTTTGTTGCTTTCGCCCGACATCGTAAAGGTGAGCGTCTTTTTGTCGGTAAGCGTAATCCATTTTTCCGCACAAGATAAATCGGCGGTAATCGGCTCTACACGGGGGCTGTCGGCACTGTTCAAATAGACGAGGTGGTCTTCGACGATGTCGCTCGGCAGATTTTCCGCACCCAAATCCGCCGCAAGCACAATCGCGCCGTAGAAAACAGTGAAGTTCCCCGAATTGTCCTGCGCCTGTCGTATCCAGAGCTTCATCGGAAGAGTGAGCTTTATCGCAGTGTCCGCTTTCAGCTCGCCAAAGTCGATATAGCCGTTCTTTTCGCTCATAGACTGCAACGCCTCGCACCACGCAGGAGAGCGCACAAAAAGCCTTTTCGCCGACGTTCCCGTTTTCAGCACACTGATTTTCACGTCTTGTGAATAGGGGAAATCCGTTTCTATGCGCAGTTCCCAGCCGTCAGCCGTCGTTACGGTCGAGTCGATAAAGAGATTTATATAAAGCTCATCAGCGTAATCGCGCGCAATAAAGCGATTATAGCGGCTAGGGTTCTCCAATCCTGTGCCCGTGCAGCACCACATAGAATTATCGTGCGAACAATAGACCTTGAACGCCCCTCGCTGCAATGCGACGAAATACGTCTTTGCGCCTGTGTCGGGGTCTTGGGAAGCGAGAATATGATTGTACAAAGCGCGCTCATAGAAATCTGCAATTTCGCTCTTTTTCTCCCAGTCAAAAACGTGCTCGGCGAGCTCAAGCATATTGTATGTGTTGCACGTTTCTGTGGTGTCGCGGCTTAATGTTTCGTCGCCTGCCTTGCCGAAATGTTCGCCCTTGCTGTTGCCGCCTATGGCATAGCTTCGCTTTTTGCTAACCGTGTCAAAAAAGAACTCGACAGCCGTTTTATATTCTGTCTTGCCAGTGAGTTCGTAAAGACGCGCCAAGCCGATGAATTTCGGGATTTGCGTGTTTGCGTGATAGCCTTGCAGTGCGTCTTCTTTGCGCATAGCAGGCTCGATGATTTCTTTGTGAATCCAGCGTTCCGCTTCGGCAAGGTACTTTTTCTCTTTCGTAATGCCGTATAAATCCGCAAAGACCTTGCACATACCGCCGTGTTCGCAAGTAAGCATTTTCTGCATATCGTCATCGCTCATCTTTTGCGTGCCGCGCATTGCCCAATCAGCCATACGGCGAACAATGTCGAGAGCGTCGCTGTTTTTGCCGTAAAGATATGCGTCAATCAGCCCTGCATATATCTTGTGTATCGAGTACCACGGCACCCACCACGAAGCAAGGGAAAAGCGTTCTACCGCAAAGTTGCCGTTGCTGGAAAATACGGTGTCGAACGGCGTGGACGGGCTTCCGCCGATGTAGCCGTCTTCTCTCTGCAAGCCTTTTAAGACCGATACGGTGTAATCGAGCTTCTCTTTTGCCTCTGTGCTGTGTGTGGCGTGATAGAAAGAAGAGAGCGCAGAAAGATAGTGCCCTAAAAGATGCCCCTGAATCTGCCGTGATTCCCAACCGCCATAGCAAGCGGCTTTGCTTTCTTTTCCCGCTGCGTGAAAGCACGGTGCGAGAAAGCGGTCAGGCGAAAAACTTAAAACATAGTTTAATCCTAATTGTTGTGATTGTCCGAATAATGTACCTTGTGTAATCATAGATACATATTATAAAGCATATTTTCGGAATAAATAAAATAATATAATAGTATTCATAGCAGAAAGCAAACTTTTCTAGCATATTCTTGAGCATTTTTCATACAGCACTGTAGACAGTGTCTACACAGCACTGTATTGATTCTGTACAGTACTGTACGGACATCGCCTACAGCACTGTACAGACCTTCGCCACATACCTGTATGCACTCCCTCTACATATCTGTAGCCGATTCTGCTGCTTATCTGTAGCTGTCCCCGCTACAACACTGCGGACACAGTCCGTTTCGTGAGTGTCATTATTGACCGTAGTGATACTGTCATTATTGACCTTAATGATATTGCTATTATTGACCGTAGTGATACTGTCATTATCGGGCTTGACCCGATAATCTGAGGCACAGTCTCTTTCTCAAAACGCCTATTGCACTATGGATTGTCGTATCAAGTACGACAATGACATAAAGCAAAGAGCGATAACGGCATACGGGAAGTACGACAATGACATAAAGCAGAGAGCGATAACGGCATACGGTTTCATTGCAAAAGAAAATATTAAATGAAGAACTTTTGAATATAGCCCACCACCCAGATAAAAAGCACGATGAGCGGCAGAATGTGAGTGATATAATAGCGGATTCTCACGGGGAACTTTATTCCGCCCCCTGTGTTCGCCTCCGCAATAAAGTTATCGAAGCCCCACCCATAGCGCGATGTGCAGAACATCAGATACACAAGGCTGCCGAGCGGCAATAAGTTATTCGACACGATGAAATCTTCTAAATCTTGGATATTGCCGATTCCCGTGAAGTGAATGAAGCTCAAGGCGTTGAAACCGAGCGCGCACGGCAATGACAGAACGAACACAGCGAACAGATTGATGATAACCGCTTTCTTTCTGCTCCAGCCGAACAAATCCATCACGGACGCTATTAAATCCTCGAAAATCGCTATCACTGTTGACAATGCGGCGAACGACATAAACGCAAAGAAGATTGTCCCCCATAGGCGAGAAAACTTCATCGAATTAAAGATATTCGGCAGCGTAATGAAAATCAAGCCTGGTCCTTGCCCTGGATTTACGCCGAACGCGAAGCAGCTGGGGAAGATGATGAAGCCCGCCATTAAAGCTACGAAAGTGTCCAATGCGATGATACTCACAGCCTCGCCCGTCAAGGCTCTTTCTTTGCCGATGTAGCTGCCGAAAATGGCAAGCGAGCCGATGCCGATAGAGAGCGTGAAAAACGATTGCCCCATTGCCGCGAAGATGACTTCTCCCAATCCGTGCGAGGTCATTTTGGAAAAGTCGGGCTTTAAGTAGAACGCGATGCCCTTGCTTGCGCCTTCAAGCGTGAGAGAGCGCACAACGAGGACGAGCATCAAGCATAATAGGCTTGTCATAATCACCGTAGACGCTTTTTCAACACCCTTTTCAAGCCCGCGCAGGCAGATAACGAAGCCGACAAGAACGACAATCCCCATCCAGAATACCATCTCTTTCGGATTGAGCAGCATTGTATTGAAGACATTTTCGATTTCGTCGGGCGTTAAGGAAGTAAACTCGCCGCGCGCACTCTTAAATATGTAGGAAAACATCCACCCTGCAACCGTTGTGTAAAACATCATTAAGACATAGTTGCCGATGGTCGCTATGTAGCCGTGAATGTGCCACTTTGTGCCAGCAGGTTCGAGCGCGTGGAAGCTCTTTGCCGCCGACTTGCCCGACGCACGCCCTACGGTGAACTCCATCACCATAATCGGCAGCCCCAATATCACCAAAAACACGAGGTAGAACAGCACGAACGCTGCTCCGCCGTATTGCCCCGTGATGAACGGAAATCGCCACACATTACCAAGCCCGATAGCACAGCCTGCGCTTGTCATTATAAAACCAATTCTCGATTTGAAGTTTTCTCTGTGTTCCATAGCGACAGTATAGCATACTTTGCTTGAGATTGGCTATATTCCCTTGTGTGCTATAGCCATTTTCTTTGAAAAATGATATAGTGATAGGCGTGAAATACGAAGAGCTTACTGGACCAGAACCAGGCACTACTGTGGTAGTGGGACTTTCTGGCGGCGTTGATTCTACGCTCACAGCTGCTTTATTGAAAGAGCGTGGCTGCCGTGTTATTGGGGTTACGATGTCGCAATGGAAGGGGGATTTGCCTCCATTGCCGAACGGGCAGAAATTGCACGGGTCTTGCTACGGACCTGACGAAAAAGAGGATATCGAGGATTGCAAGAAGTTTTGCAGCGAACACGGCATTGAATACCACGTTATCGATGTGAAAGACGAGTATCAAAAGCAAGTTCTCGACTACTTCAAGGCGGAATATCGCGCAGGGCGAACGCCGAACCCGTGTATTCGGTGCAACAACTTGGTGAAATTCGGTGCAATGCTCTCAGGCGTGGAGAAAATGGGCATTGCCTACGATTACTTCTGCACGGGACACTATGCAAAAATCGTGCGTCCGACAGAGCCTTTGCAGCTCAGTTACGGAGATACGACCTTTGAAAACGGGGTTATGCCGCCGATGATTGCGTGCGCCAGCGACAGCACGAAAGACCAGGCGTACTTTTTGTATCGCATACCGAGCAGAACGCTCGAAAAGGTGCGCTTCCCCTTAGGGCAATACACAAAGAAAGAAGTGTTTGCGATGGCACGCGAGAGGGGACTTAGGGCAGCGGAAAAGGAAGAGAGTCAGGACTTCATACCGAGCGAATATTTCGAGCTGTTATTCAAAGATAAGCCTTCTGTACCTGGCGATATAATAGATTTAGACGGGCATGTCTTGGGTCATCACAAGGGAATTGAGCATTACACGGTAGGGCAGAGGCGCGGGCTGGGGGTCAGCTCTAGCCGTCCGCTTTACGTCCATTCGATAGACAGCGAAAAGAACCTTGTCGTCCTAGCTCCCGATAATGATTTATTCTCGACATCGCTCATCGCGGACGATTGGGTCTTCCCTGCGGGCTATGCGCCGAAAACTGCTTTCAAGGGTATGGCAAAGATAAGGCTGGCGAGCCGACCTGTAGAAGCCGTGATAGAGCCGTATGAGGCAGAAGAGGGCGAGAGCTTTACGGGATTGGCGTATCGTGTGCGCTTCAGCGTGCCGCAGAGGGCTGTAGCTCCTGGTCAGAGCGTGGTTATCTATCGCGACGGCGTGATTTCGGGCGGCGGCGTTATCGCAAAGGCAATTCAGGCGACGAGCGAAGAGGCGGAAAAGGCGAGAGAGGATTTGCACAAGACCGAGATTGAACAGGGGAGCAAGGCTCACGAGCGATAAGAAGCACAGTGAATCGAAGACGAGCGACAGCGGTGTACAAAGCCGCTGTTTTGCATTTTCGGAGAAGAAAAATGGAACACGGTGGAGATTGGATTGAGTTTAAGAGGAAATACGGCGTTGACGTGCGGCACGACTTTTCGGCAAGCGTGAGCGCAATCGGCTTTTCGGACAACGTCAAGGCGGTTCTGCACGACGCAATAGATACAGAAGCCGACATCGTCAACTATCCCGACAGGCACAGTGCGCTTCTCAAAGAGGCGATTGCGGAATATTACGGGCTGAAAGATACAAGCCTTATTGTGTGCGGCAGTGGGGCGTGTGAATTGATACATCGCATTTCAGCGGCTTTGGATTTTCAAACAGTGTGTATCGAAGAACCTGCTTTCAGTGAATATCGGGCTTCCGTGCAAGGCAAGGAGGGAATTTGCGTTACGGCAAGGGTGGCAACTCGCGATAACGGCTTTCGGCTAGAGGCGAATGTCAATCTCGACGGTGTCGGGCTTTACGTTGCGGCTTCCCCTGCTAACCCGACGGGCGTGGTTACTCCTTACGAAGTGCTTAGAAGCCTTGCTGAAAAGTGCGGCAGGACGGGAACGGTAATGCTGCTGGATGCGTGCTTTTCGGATTACGACGACGAGGCAGAACAGGCGACGCGGCGGCTCATCGGCGATATGGCGAACGGAAAACACAAAAATCTGATTGTGCTTAATGCGTTCACGAAGTTTTACGGCTTGGCAGGCTTGCGCGTGGGGTATGCTATCTGCGGCTCGGCGGAACTGGCAGAGAAGATAGAGCGGTGCGCTGTGCCGTGGTCGGTATCGGCTGTGGCGATGAGGGCGGCGGTCGCGGCTTTAGGCGATAGGGAGTTCTATGAACGGCAGAGGGCGGAAACAGCGAAAGAACGGGAGTTTGTAACGGCGGAACTGCGTGCGCTTGGCGTAAAGGAGGTGTACGGCAGAGCGAACTTTTTATTGATACGCACACGCGCGACACTCGCTGACTCCCTCGCGAAAGACGGCGTGTATATCCGCAGCTGTGCGGAGTTTCGGGGATTGGGCAAAAGCTGGTTTCGCATTTCGTTGAAGACACACGAAGAGAACCTTTTTCTGATAAACGCAATAAAGAAATTTATGACTGCCGATACAAAACACGCTGTGCGTGCAAAACGGGCTGTGCCTTTTGAGAAGCAGGCTGTGCCTGTGATGATACAGGGAACTATGAGCAATGCAGGTAAATCGTTTCTCGTTGCCGCGCTTTGCCGTATCTTTAAGCAGGACGGCTACAGGGTCGCACCGTTCAAAAGTCAGAATATGGCTCTCAACTCTTTCGCTACCGCAGACGGCTTAGAGGTAGGTCGTGCGCAGGCAATGCAGGCGGAAGCGGCGGGCGTTGCTGCCGATGTGCGAATGAACCCGATTCTGTTGAAGCCGACGAGCCACACGGGAAGTCAAGTCGTCGTGAAAGGCAAGCCTATCGGCAATATGACGGCAAGGGAGTATTTTTCGTATAAAAAAGAGCTGATACCGACGATTGAGGAATGTTACGAGAGCTTGGCGGCGGAAAACGACATCATCGTTATCGAAGGCGCGGGAAGCCCTGCCGAGATTAACTTGAAGAGCGAAGACATCGTGAATATGGGGCTGGCGCGCCTTGTCGATTCCCCTGTGATTCTGGTGAGCGACATCGACCGAGGGGGCGTGTTTGCTCAATTGTATGGCACGATTGCGCTCCTCGACGACGCAGAGAAAGAAAGGGTCAAAGGCTTGGTTATCAATAAGTTTCGCGGAGATAAAAGCCTGCTCGACAGCGGCGTGAGCGAGATTGAAAAGCGCACGGGAAAGGCGGTTGTTGGCGTTGTGCCGATGATAGATGTGAAGCTCGATGCGGAGGATTCGCTTGCGGCGGATTTCGGCGGCACGACTGAGCAAGAGAGCGCGGTTCGCGTGGCGGTTGTGCGGCTGCCGTACATCTCGAACGCGACGGACTTTGCGCCGTTGGAACGCGACGGGCGATTCAGCGTGAAATACACCGACGACAGCGCGGAGCTGTGGGCGTATAATCCGCATATCGTGATACTGCCAGGCAGCAAAAGCACGATTAGCGACTGTGCGTTTTTGTACGAACGGGGTTTGGCGCGCGCATTGCATAGGCTTTACGATAGCGGCGTTCTGATAGTCGGGATTTGCGGCGGCTTTCAAATGCTGGGGACGCTCGTCAAAGACTTCGAGTGCGTGGAAAACGACAAGGCGACTTCGATTGACGGATTGTGCCTGTTGCCGATGGAAACATCGCTTTCTAAGCAGAAGACAACAAAGCAGACGCGGCTTACTCTGTCGGGCATTTCGGGGGCGTGGAGTGCGTTGAACGGTGCGGCGGTCGAGGGGTATGAGATACACTGCGGCTACTCGAAAGAACTCGCGGGCTCTGTGTATATGGCGCAGGGAAGCGTGTTCGGGACGTATCTGCACGGCTTCTTTGACGTGGCTGACGTGCTTTCGAGGGTGGCGGCGGCGGTAGAGAAAAGGTTCGGCATCGAGATAAAATCTTCTATATATATGGGGGATTCTGTGGCGGAGAGTGCCAAAGCGTTCAAAGAGGCGCAGTACGACAAGTTAGCAGACGAGGTCAGGAACGCGCTCGATATGGCGGCGATATACAGAATAATGGGGTTGTGATAGACCTGCTCGGAAACAGTATGTCATTGCCGTACTTTGCCTTATGTCATTGCCGTACTTGATACGGCAATCTATTGCAATATAGGCAAAAAGATTATCGGGTCGAGCCCGATAATGACAATTATCGAATAGGTCTAATGTTTTCCTCCTCGCCTGCTAGGAGAGGGGGAAAGGGGGTGAGGTCATAGCGATGGCGTGCATACATTTATATCACGGGAACGGCAAGGGCAAAACGACAGCGGCGGCAGGGCTTGCGCTTCGTGCGGCGGCGGCAGGAATGGGCGTGTGCATTGTGCAGTTCTTGAAGTCAAGGGCGAGCGGAGAAATGCGATTGCTTTCGGAGATGACGGGCGTAACCGTGCTTCGCGGCAAGGCAGGGGAGCATTTTACGAACGCGATGACGGCGGAGGAGAAAGCGGAAACGCTGAAAATATCGAATCGGAATTGTATGAGTGCGTATACAATGGCGTTATGCGGTCGCGCAGAGCTGGTGATTTTGGACGAGGTATGCGCGGCGTGGAAAGAGGATTTAGTGAATCACGCGCTTATCGAAAAGTTCTTTTCGGACGAGCTGAAAAACACGGAAATCGTCTTGACGGGTCGCAATCCGCCGCCGCTCTTCGTGGAAAAAGCGGACTATATCACTGAGTTTGTCAAGATTCGCCACCCGTTCGATAACGGACTGACCGCGCGCGAAGGAATTGAATATTGACAGCCATAGGCTGCTTTTCAAAATAACGCAGAGGCTTCCCCCTCGACTGCTAGGAGAGGGGGGCGGGGGGTGAGGTTAGGAGGGTATATGGAGAGCTTTAGAATAATAGAGCCTGCAAAGATAGAGGCGGAGAGCTTTAGGATAATCGCGGAGGAGCTTGAAGCGAAAGACAAGGCGGTCGATGAGCGGTATGAACACATTGTGAAACGCGTCATTCACACGACGGCGGATTTTGAATATGCGGACACGCTGACTTTTTCTGACGGCGTGCTTGAAGCGGCGATGTCGGCTCTTTCGTCTGGCAAATGCGCGATTGTTACAGATACGACAATGGCGTTGTCGGGGATTAACAAGAGGGCGGCGGCGAAGCTGGGGGCGGAAACATATTGCTTTATCGCTGATGAGGACGTGGCTGAACGGGCTCGAAAAGGGGGAATAACGCGCTCGGCGGCGGCTGTAGAGAAAATGTCTGCGATATTCCATAACACAGGGAAGAAAGTGATTTTCGTGAGCGGGAACGCACCGACAGCGACCATTGAGGCGGTCGAGTTGCTCGAAAGAGGGGAGCTGGAGATAGCGGCTGTGGTGTGCGTGCCAGTGGGGTTCGTGAATGTGGTGTATGCTAAAGAGCTGTTAATAGAAAGAGCGTGCGTGCCGTACATCGTCAACCGCGGCAGAAAGGGCGGAAGCAACGTGGCGGCGGCTATCGTAAATGCGCTGTTGTATCGGGCATTGAGCGAAAAAAACAGTTGATATTATTGCACATTGGGTGTACAATGGAGGCATTATATGACTGTCATTATCGGGCTTGACCGAGTGTCATTATCGGGTTCGACCCGATAATCTTGAGGCACAGCCTCTTTATCAAAGTCTTCTATATTGCTATAGATTGCCGTATCAAGTACGGCAATGACACAAAATGAAGTACGGCAATGACAGAAAGATTTTGAACGGGTATAAGAAATGCAGATAAAAAGATTCGCCAAAAAGGAATAGACGAGTCGAGGAGATTATATGAATACAGAGGAAAATCTGTGGGAATTGTACTTGCGACAACACTTTATTAGCCAAAAGCAAACGCGCGAGTTCATCGCCGAGGTAGCCGCGAAAGGCTCAACCAAGCATAATGAGGACATTGCAGACATTATTGTCGCAAAGGGCAGCGAGTTCCGCAAAGAAACGATTGTGGCGATTTTGAACCAGCGAGATACCGAAGTCGCAGAAATCCTCAAGGCTGGCGGCAGTTTCGCGGACGGCATTGTGCAGATGAGCCCACGGGTTACAGGCGTATGGGAGAGCGCGAAGCAAGTGTTTGACCCGACCAAGCACAAGAAAACGCTCGATATGTCGGTTACGGCGGCATTCAAGGCGGCTCTTGAGAAAGTGCAAGTGAAAGTGATGGGCGAAAAAGCCTCCGTCGCAAGCATTGCACTCATCACCGACACTGCAACAGGCAAGACGGACGGCACTTTGACTATCGGGGACGATATTATTATCGAGGGCGACCGCGTGAAAATACAAGACGAAGCCGACAGCGAGCAGGGTGTGTTCATCGTCGATGCGAGCGGTGCGGAACATCGTGTTAGCCGCAGATTGTCGGTCAACAAGCCAGGTCAGCTCATAGCGCGTATTCCAAGCGACGTTCCTGCGGGCAGAGTGAAAGTGATTGTGCGAACGCGGTATTCGGGGAATAAGAACTCGGTGCTAAAGACATTGCGCGTTGTTGCATACTCGCTCGATTGCACCGCGCAGGAGGCGTAGCCGTGATTGAAGAAGCAGAAGCGGTGTACCAGCGTTTGCAAGAGATGTATGAATTGATGAGCCAGATGGGCGGCACTGAGGATGTGGAACAGGCGATTTTTGAGTATGAGGACTGCAACACAGACGAAGATTACGCCGCGTGGCTTGAGAAATATTCTTACTACAAATAGCCGTCAAGGACGGTCTTAAATGACCGAACCCCCAAACCCCTTTCCTAGCAGGAGAGGGGAGTTTTTTTGTCCTCTGCGTATTATTCCCCCATCGCTCATCTGGAGATGGGGCAGGGGGGTGAGGTTATCTTAAATCGGGAAGCGAAATCGTGATAACTGCGCCTTTGTCGGCGGCGTTGCTGGCGTGGATTGTGCCTCCTAAGAGCGTGATGAGGGATTTCGCGATAGACAAGCCCAAGCCTGAACCGCTTTGCGCTCGGTTGTGCGAGGGGTCGGCTTTGTAAAATCGGTCAAACACCTTATCGAGAGAGCCTGTCGCGAAGCCCTCGCCGTCGTCGGATAGCGTGATAACAACGTGCTTTTCCTCTCGTTGCGCGCTCATCGTGATACGGCAGTCGCTTCCTGCAAACTTCACGCTGTTCGACAGTATCGCCGTGAATACTTGGTGCAATTTATCGCGGTCGCTCGTCAATGCAATCCCCTCGCTGTCGTCTATCGCTATGTGCAATGCAGGATAGAGCGAGATGAACTCTTTAGCCAGCTCCGCGAACAAATCACGCACGGCGAATGTTTCGGAGCTGACGGCAGCCGTTCCGCGTTCTATGCGTGTGAGCGAAAGCAGGGTTGACACGATGGACGACATATTATTGCACGCCGTTATGATTGCCTGTATCGACTTGTCGAGCTGTTCGCGGTCGTCTTTTCCCCAGCGGCGAATGAGATTGGCGTGTCCGCTGATTATCGCTATCGGGGTCTTTAGCTCGTGGCTGACGTTTGCCGTGAACTCCTTTTCCCTGTCATAGCGCGATTCAAGCTGTTTGTATTGCTCGATTGCACCTTTCGAGATGAGCGCAGAAAGGGCTATCGACACGGCAAGCACGGGCAAAATCGACACGGCGATGAGGCGAGGCAGGGCTTTTAATGCACTCGTCGCGCTGTCGTGCTCGATGTCTATCGCCACTTCCGCGATGATGTCCGCTCCGTCCGCGCTGACAGTCGCCGTTAGATACCGCAGAGCCAAATCCGCGTCTATGAAATACCCCTTTTCCACATACGTCCTGCACTTGCCTCGCGAATCGAGCAGGGGGAGAAGCGGGTCATTGGTTGTTAGTACATCGAGGGATTCCCTGTTGTATATCGTATAGATGATGTAGTAGGGAAGTTCCGATAGGGCAGGCGGGACTTCCGCTTTCAGTGAGTTGGGATTTCCAGATTCAGTGAGAACGGTTTTCGCACACGCCAATGCCTCGAAAAGTTTTCTGTCAATGTCGCGCCGCACTTGCTGGGCAGAAAGAAGTGCGAAGAGCGTGCAGAGTGCAAGGGTCGTCGTGGCAAGCAGGGCGATGTATTTGAGCGTTAATGACGGCGGCTTCATTGTTGCTTCCTGTGGCAATAGCCCAAGCCTCTGACGGTGTCGATAACGGACGGGTAGAACTTCGCGCGCAGGTGTCTGACATACACGTCAACGATGTTTTCTTCTATATAATAATCCGCGCCCCACACCGACGTGATAATCTCATCGCGGCTCATCACCTTGTCAATGTTCTCCATAAACTTCTTGATGAGCAGATACTCGATTTTCGTCAATACGACGGTTTCGCCCTTGTATTTCACGCTCATATCCAAAAGATTTATTTCGATGTCGCCGTTTTTCAAGGTCGCCGCCGCTTCTGTGCGAGAGTTGACCTGCGAGCGACGCAAAAGCGCATTTATGCGAGCGAGCAATTCTTCTATCGCGAAAGGCTTTGTGATGTAGTCGTCCGCGCCGCTGTTCAGCCCGTCCACCTTGTCGAATGTTTCGCCGCGCGCAGTAACGAGAATGACAGGAGTAAACAGCCGTAGCTCGCCCCTCATCTTCCGCAATACTTCCAGTCCGCTCAGTCGTGGAAGCATAACGTCGAGCAGGATAATGTCCGCGCCGTTCCTCTCTATCTTCTTAAGTCCCTCTTTGCCGTCTGCCGCCACTTCGACAGAAAATCCCTCGTGCGTCAGCTCCAGCTGTACAATGTTCGCGATTTCCGCATCGTCTTCCACTATAATGACTTTAGCCATATCTTCTCCTCTGCTTTTAGCTCTGTGATAACAACCTTTTCGGCTTCCCGCCCGTCGAACGATTTTATTCCTGTCATCTCTAAATCGATTGTGCCGTCGTCTTTGAGTTCGCTCATCGGCAATTTGAACATCACGGCGCGGCGAGATTTGGCGAACAGAAAGCGCACGACGGGCGGAAGCGGTCTGCCGTTCACTGCGATATTGACGGGCGTAACACTGCGTGCGTCAACAGCCTCGCTGAAAAAGATTTTCACCGTCAAGCCTCCTCTCATATCGTCCGCGAGTTCTGCACCGAGGATAGCAAAATCGCGTTCAAGCGGCATCATCTTTCGCCCGCTGTAGTTCTGCGCATTCGGGGGGCGGCGCGGTTGACACAGGGCGGGGGCGAGTGCGAGAAATGTGCATATTATATAGAAGAAAATTGCTTTTTTCCGTGTCATATCTTTAGTATATCACGGTCTGTGCGATTGCAAAAGGGTGCAGCGCGCGCTTTTCACTCGAAAAAAGATGAAAATCCGTTCATCTTTCATTCATCTTCCCTTAATGCAAGCCGCCGCCCGTTCTGCTAGAATAGCAATCATACAGAGTTCGCAGGGGACGCATTGAGCGAAACCGCCCTGCGACTAAGGAGCTTTTATGAAAAAGATGATTACAAAGACAGCAATCGTTTCAGCCGTTGCATTCGCCCTCGTTGCTTTGCCTGTGTCGGCACGCTCTCGCACAACTGCGGATACTCGCGATGACAATGATAACCGCCCAATGATGCCGATGATGATGATGCAGGGCGGAGCTATGATGGGCGGCGCACCTATGCACGACAGGGACGGCGACGAGCGAAACGGACTGCGCGGCGCAAGCATTTTCGGCACGGTGGTTTCTGTGAGCGCGGACAATGGCTTGATTACGCTCAAGGACGCAGACGGCAAGGAAAGAGCGGTTCACGTCAACCCGTTCACGCACATTTCGCAGATGGCGAACGGCAAGACGAAGGAACTCACGATACTCGACGTGAAAGCTGGCGCGTGGATTGCCGTCAACAAGCTCAATAGCGACACGACGACAGCAGAGGCTGCTCATATTCTCGTTGCCGCTGAATAGACGCGCGCTGCCCCTTTCTTTGCGCACGGATTAGCGAAGAGGGGGCTTTTTCACCTTGACAGTCGAGCCTTTGCTTTGTAGAATACTCGATATGGAAGACTACAAGAAAGAGTTTATCGATTTTATGGTGCAATGTGGTGTGTTGAAGTTCGGGGAGTTCACGCTCAAAAGCGGGCGTGTATCCCCGTTTTTTATGAATGCAGGCGCGTACGTTACGGGCGGTCAGCTCTTGAAGCTAGGTGAATACTATGCGCGTGCGATACACGATAACTTCGGCGACGACTTTGACGTGTTGTTTGGTCCTGCATACAAAGGCATTCCCCTCGCGACTGCGTGCGTGATAGCCTATCATTCGCTCTATGGCAAGGAAATCCGCTACTCATCGAATCGCAAGGAGGCAAAAGACCACGGCGATGCGGGGATTCTGCTGGGGAGCGCGATGAAGAGCGGAGACCGCGTTGTCATCATCGAGGATGTAACGACTTCTGGCAAGTCGATTGAAGAGGTTGTACCGATAATTCGCGCACAGGGAGATGTGCAGATTGTGGGCGAGATGGTGAGCCTTAACCGCATGGAGAAAGCCCTTGACAGCACGAAGAGCGCGCTCGATGTGATTAGCGAGAAGTGGGGATTTCCTGCCCGCGCGATTGTGAGCATGGCGGACGTAGTGGAGCGGCTGTACACCGACGGCGACAGGGCGATTATCACCGACGAGATAAAGCAGCGAATCGACGCATACTATGCGCAGTACGGAGTGGCGAAATGAGCGATACGGCAAACGCGATAGCGGACTGCGACGGCAGCTATATTCAGTGGAGCAAGAAGTTTGAGCTGGGGATTCCTGTCATCGACGCGCAGCATAGGCATCTTGTTGCTTTGTGCGACCGCCTCCACCGCGCGATAATGCAGAACACTGCGGATAGCGGCTTGAAGTGGGAAGATTCTTTAGCGGCGGCGTTGCGCGAGTGCACGGAGTATGTGCAGACGCATTTCCGCGACGAAGAGCTGTTGATGCAGGCGGCGGGCTATGCGGATTTTGCGGCACACAAGGCGAAGCACGCGGCGTTCACGCTCAAGGTGATTGAAACCGCGAAGGGCTTTAGCTCTGTATCGGTAACAGCCGCGCTTCAGTTCGTGAAGTTCCTGTATGAGTGGGTTCTGACGCATATCGCCCACGAAGACACGCTGTATCGAAAGTGCATTATGGATTACTGCGAACAGCGCAAAGGAAAAATGTCGAATCAGTGAGTTGGCAAAGTGCATTTCACTGAGAAATGGGGTATCGTTACGGCAATCAACGATAGTGCGTGATGGCAATGACGGTATATCGTTTATGGGAATACGGAAAAGCCCCTCCTTAGTAGGAAGGGCTTTCTTTATCGCTAAGCAGTGCGAGTGTATGCTTTATTTAACGAACTGTGCTTTTAAGAAATCAAGGTCGAGCTCTGGATAG